>Ga0214544_1001110_pt1 | contig 54295 bp, 21 predicted proteins | sample CNSS3metaG_FD_160074 | JGI IMG/M metagenome (GOLD analysis project Ga0214544, IMG submission 160074) | Root nodule microbial communities from cowpea collected in UCLA plant growth center, Los Angeles, California, USA - CNSS3 | ecosystem: Host-associated > Plants > Roots > Nodule | place: USA...
ATATATATATATACATTCACCAATCAAGGCCATACCAACACTTAAGCACACTTAATCATCCATTAGTAATCATACTATTAGGGAATTCAAACAACCAATCATGAGTGACTTATATCTCCCTTTACAGGTATCCAATTCAAATCTCCACCGTCCAAAGGGAAGAACAACATGTTGTGAATCACCTTCCAAATTTTTACCTAAATCGGACGGTTAACGAACAAGAAAACGTAGTTTTACAAAAACTGTGCAGACTAGAAAAATCGGTGGCGCCTGGCGGGATGAAACCAGCACCCGGCGATACCTGCTCTGCGAAAAGTACAAAAAATAGCATTTTTTTGCACTATGTTCGTGTTGCCTGGCGAAGTCACCTTTGCCACCAGGCGATTCATCACAAAAAACCCAGAATTGGGTTAACTCTCATTCGTCGCCTAGAAGTATATTCGAAGCTGTCAGGCAGTTTCTAGAGATTTTCCAGAAACGCGAAAAACAACGTAATTAGAGAGATTTTGATCATGCAGAGGCATCATATTTATGTAGTATAACACGAAAATCATTTCAAAACATATACATACGTAAAGGAACTCCCCTAACCTTGTATTCCTTACTTCAATTGGAAATCCTAGAGTCCTTCTTGCACCACCATTGATCTAGCTCCAAGTCTTTCTCTAACCTTTGCAGAAAAGTCTCTCTATACTCTTCTTTCTCACGTTCTAGTGTCCTCCAGAACTCTCTCCAACAATCCATACGAAATTCCACTCTTCCCTCTTCCTAACACTCCTTCCTCTCCCAATTATTAGACTAATAATTGTCCTTTACTCACCAAAAACAAAAATATTAATTTATACCATTAAAAAGGGAATTCATTACATTCTAACTGATTATTCCATACCTCTTTGGTTTCTCTAACGGCTACTAGTGTTTCTAAGTTTTCCCTAACCTAGTAGAACCCAAAAAAAAATAACAAAACACAAACAAGTCAAGGCTAAATTATGTTAGCCAAGGTTTGAACCCAACAACTTAATTATCAATACAATGTCCAACCATTTAACCAATGCATATTTTGTGATAATTCCTATAAATTTAGGATTTTATTATCACTTATCATGATCAAGCAGTTTATTATTAAAATAATAAACAATTAAAAATAACACACAAATGACATACACTAGACTCGAACCCAAATCCTTTCAACATGCCTAAATACTCTCAACCACTTGAACTAATAATATTACATGTCAAAAAAGCTAACATTAATTGTCATAAGGGCTCCCATTCCCCGCATTTATTAATTAATTATTTATTTAATTAATTAAATTTCTCGGGTCTTACCGTGTGCGTGAGGTTGAAGATGAAGTTGGAAAGGAATCACTTAAGTGTTGTGCGTTTTGGAAGGATGAGAGAAATTGAGATTAGGATTTTGGCAGATTCAATCCCTCGATCAAATTTGCACACCCTTACTTTTAATTTGGATTATGTTTATTTATTTCCTTCATGCACCCCTAATGTAATAACCCCATGCTCCTTGCATTTAGTTTTATTTTATCTCATATACTTGTGTTTTCATTAAGCACACACCCCACTCCTTTAATTTCCTTTTTTTAGGCTAGGATGTGTTTACTTTATGCACCATGAGTTTCTCATTATACACCTCATTCTTAAATGTTTTCTTTCCCACATTTTCATTTTGTAATATTGTCAATTTTATTTTTTCATCCCATCAAAATTTTTATACATCTCACTATTTTTCTAAAAAATGTTTAAAATAAAAGGTTTAATTATGTCTTTGGTCCCCAATTTGGAGTCAAAATCTCTAAATGGTACCCAAATTTTTAGAAGTCTCAAATTGGTCCCTTTTTTTGTTAAAACGTCTCAAGTTTGCCCTTTCTATTAAGTCAAGATTGACGCCGTTAGAGGGAGTGCCACGTGTCAGTTCCTTATTTTTTAAATATTTTTATTTTTATTTTTTTGAATTTTTTTTTATTTTTTTGAATTTAAAAAAAATCAAAAAAATGCCACGTGTCAAGCTATCATCGTGCCACGTGGCAGTCAAAGTGATGTGGCAGTGACAGTGACACGTATCAGTATTATGCCAGGTGTCATTTCCCTAGTCTCCCTTTATTTTAATTTGTCTCAATTTAGTCCCATTTTTTGTAAAAATTAGAAATTTTGTCCCTCTCCAAATTGAAACAAAAATTAATTTTATATAAATGTTATACAAATATTTTTATTAAATTTGATATTTTTATTCAAATTGATATTTTTATTATATATTTTTAACATAGCTAAGTTTATTTAAAATTGTGTTTCACATTCAACTTTACTTAAAATTGTTTTCAAATTTCAAATTTATATGTGTTTTATTGTTACATGAACTAGTTAATTTATGATTTTATTTTTCTATTAACATTATTTTCTATTAACAACTTTAAAACAATTTTAAATAAAGTTCAATGTAAAATATTAATTAAATGAACTTAATTTGGATAAAAATATTTACTTCAAATATCAATTTTGATGGAAATATTTGTGTACATTTATATAGAAATTAAATTTGATTTCAATTTGGAGAGGGACAAAATTGCTGATTTTTACAAAAATTGAGACTAAATTGAGACAAATTAAAATAAGGGGACCAAATTGAGACTAAGAAAATGACACCTGGCATAATACTGACACGTGTCACTATTACTGCCACATCACTCTGTCACTGCCACGTGACACGATGACAGCTTGACATGTGGAAATTTTTTGATTTTTTAAAAAAAATCAACAAATAAAAAAAAATCAATAAAATAAAATTAAAAAAATCAAGGAACTGACACATGGCACTCCCTCTAACGGCGTCAACCTTAACTTAACGGAAAGGGCAAACTTGAGACATTTTAATAAAAAATGAGACCAATTTGAGACTTTTAAAAATTTGGGTATCATTTTAAGATTTTAACTCCAAAATGGGAACCAAAGATATAATTAGGCCACAATCATAAACATTTTTTATGCAAGATACTGAGAGGTAAACACAAGTAAAATAACCGTAACGCTTTTATTTTAGATGGAGTGAGTATGGATAAATACTACACATGTGTGTCACATCCTACTCTTCATATTATGAAATTTATGTTGGTCCTCTTAATCAATTATTATCATGTTTGAACTGTTTAAACTATTATTTTTAAAAATAAAACATATTTTTAACTATTAGAAAATAATTGTCAAAATCATTGAAGGGGCACACATGGTGTGGCTTTTCACTATAATTTATTTATTTATTTTCAACTAAATAACGACTACCGTTGAATATAGGGTGAATTTTCTCGAGTTATTTTGAAAGAAAAAAATATTGTCTTAATATAAAATGCATTTAATACTTTGTAAACTATTTGTTAAAAACATTTATTCGTGCTCTAATTTTAAGCTTAAACAGATTCACTATAATATCATAAAAATAGTTAGTTCTTATAAATTTAGATAAACAAGTTTTATCTCTATAAAAATAAAGGATACAGACAAACAATATATTTTGGCAAATTAATAGCATTATACTAGCAACTCATTAATATTTAACCATTACTTCCTTGACATATTAAAATCCTTCAAATCAATATTTTAGCAAAACTCATTGTTTGAATGAAATTCAATAGAAATCACACCTCATAACCTCTTATATTTTGGCTAAGTGAAATTCAATAGAAAAAATAGAGAACCAATATACATTATAATACTACTACAAAGTTAATAAATTTTTTAACAGAAATTAACCGTCTACAAAGTTAATAAATACTTTATAATACTAAAATTAGAAGAAAAAAATGCACTATAACTCGATTGACCAATAACATTCTAGTTTATTATATACAAATTATAAGAAAAAAAAATCATTAAACTATGTGAAGTCACTTGCTAGCTTGTATAACATGTTTACATAAAATCTATCAACTTTTACTTACATAATAATAATAAGAGTAAGTTAAGTTCAGATAAACTTCTATATAACCACTTATTCTATATAATCACTTATGAAAAAAAAAATTCTTTTATAAATTAAAATCAATACATGTATATGTTGCAAGTTGCACAATTGTTCTCTAAGACGTTAGGTGGGTTAAGTTACAATTCAAGAGTGAGATTTCTAATGAGACAATTATTGAGAAAAAATTTGTTACAAGTGACTTTAATTGTTGTGTGATAGAGGTCAAGTGAGTCATGTCTCAATCAAATTGTGGCACTTAAAATGTTATAATTAAGCAAAAAGAGTTGCGTCGTGACTAATAATTATAGTTTTCTGTCTAGTCGTGATATCCGAAGTTGGTCAGGTCACAATTGAATCATGACGCTTGAGCAATACAAAATTAAATAAAATATATCTAAAAAAATTATTACAAATTAATTTTATACATAACTTAGTTTTAAATTTATTTATTTTCTTTATATAGACAAAAGCATATCCAAAAATCATGTTGTGTTTCTCTAAACTTTGACGAAAATGGAAAAATAAAAATAAATAACAAGACTCGAGCAAGAGGTTGGAAATTTGAGAAGCTAAGTCAACTTGACACTACACAATGTTCTTCGAAGTTCCCCTTTTGGATAACCATAAATATCATATTCTTAATTTCAAAAGAAGCACTAATTACACTTTGCCACTATCTTTACCAACTATACTTCTTCACACATTCTATCATTTTCTTAATCACTATTTCTCCATCTCTATATTCTTTCTTTTCAACCCTTTCATGTAACTCAATTTTATACTTCATCAATAAATAACATCACTTCACTGTAATAAGTGTAATTATAAAGGTCAATCATTGTTTGAAACAGCTGAAATTTGTTCACTTTTTTTGAAATTATACTTTTATGTAAATACTTCTTATTTTACATCCAAATAAAATCATTTTTTTTGAAGCCCGTTTCAACAAACATACTAAATAAAAATACTAACTATTATTATACATATACAATAAACTATTAGGATGATTGAATTTTGACAAAACATTCTAAGTATGGGTGGCAATTAGGGTCTGACTCGTCAGGTCGGTCGGTCGGCAGGCCTACGGAAAAAATGCGGGTCGGGCCAGGGCAATGAGCCCGCAGGTCTGCAGAGACTCGACCCGCATAGGCCTGTGACCCGCGCGGGCCGGCTCGCAAGCCGGCATAAAATTAAAAAAAAAAACTTTCACTTGTGTATATTAATTACTTCTTTTATGGACTCTTGCATTAACGTTTTAAATTCTTGTATAATTGGAAAAGACAAGTATTATGTAATTTTTAATTTTTAATGTGCTAAAATTTAAAGAATACATTGTGTATGTCATAGTACGAATATGATGAAAATGTTGAATTATCAATTTAATATCTAATTCCCCAAAGTTTTTACTTAATTTTGTGAACTTCTTAAAGTTTTTCAAATTTTAAACATTGAAATTTTTATCATAAAAATTAATAAAAAAATAAAAAAAAATGGGTCGACCCGCAGGCCAAGTGGTATGTGAGGTGGACCAGTGTTTTCGGCCCATATAAAATATACAAGACAAGACGGACTAATTCGCGTTGTGCGGATCTTATGCGGGTCGGACCTAAACGAACCGAACCTACCCGCATTGTCGCCCCTAATTCTAAGAATGTAAATAGTCGTAGTTTGAAAATTTGGAATGCTGAGTACCTTATCATTGAAATAGATGGAAAGTGGTAAAAAAAAAGATGGATTAAGTATGCAACACAGAGATGAAATAAAATACCTTAACATAATTTAATATTAAGGTATTAATTTATATTAACATAAACCATTAATATAAATTAACTATTGTATTAGGGTAATCCGGTGGTTGGGTAACATTTTAACGATAAAATTGTTAAATCTTAAAAGGCAAGTTTGGTTGGTGGCTGACACAAAAGAACCAATCTTGGATCATATGCCTATTTATAAACATTAATTAGCTCTGAAATAGAGTTTGACTTCGACATTAAAAGCTTTTATTTTTATAATGATGACAATAGCATTGGAATATGTAGTTTTAGGCAAATTATTTAAGTTTTTTTTACTATTAACTTAATTTTAGTGGTGTAATTAATTACAATTAAGAAATTTGATGATGAGAAGATGTTGGCAACAAGTTTTTTTTTTTCACTTTTCAGTCTAAAAACAACTTATAAATAACGAGTAAGAACAAAACAAATGGTTGAATCTAACATCACAATCACATCATTGTAACTTTTTGGTGTAAATTTTCAAAGAGAAAAGACATATACAAATATGTTTTGTTCAACTCTAACCATTTTTCGCATCCTAAAGAGTATAATTCACCAACGCACACGTGTCAAGATTATGTGACCATATAAGCCACGTCACGGTGGAACGGTTTAAAGGACTGAACCGTGCAAGAGGATAGAACTTGGTGTGACTGACACGTGTCCGTGTTGTTAGACCTTATCTGTGCATGGTATGTTTTTTTTTTTAGCTTCTTGCACCCCTTATCATGATTAAAGTACCTTTCTTTAGTGCATCACACCATTGTTGTGGTGTTTCCGTTATCATCTTCGTCATTGCACAAGTGGAAAGGTAAGAAGAAAGGGAAAACAGTCTACGAAGGGAAAGAGAGAGAGAAAATACGTTGTAAAAAAAGTTTTAAAATATATCTTTCTATTTTAATCTTTTCACACGAAATATCGAAGAGTAAAATTGTGACCGAAATAATATCTTATACATTGCTCATTACACATTAAATTTCGAATTCACTCATTATAGCTATAGATCTCAACGGGACATGTAGGATACATGTATCATAGATGTAGGATATGAGTAGTAACTTTTATGTATTTTATTGTGAATAAATATTCATCTTGTATCTGTATTCATATCCATACGAGTATTCGTTATGTGGTTGCTCGCACATTTTTATTTTTTTTAAATCTACTGATATTCACAGGTATCCACGAATATCTATAAAAAGAAAATTTTAATATTTAACAATAAATTTTAACTATAAATTCAAATAAAAATACAATGCATAACATTTATAAACTTCAAATAAAGTGAGAATAATCCATTTAAATAGTGTTGAATGACAATTTACAAATAAATAGAGATTTTTTAAAACTAATTGATAAAAAATAACCCATTCAAAATCAATGTGTTAATATTTTAATCATTTTTTTAATTTTTTTAATTTAAATTAGAATATAACGGTACGAATATCGACGAGTACGGATACTATGATATTTGTACCTATCCTATTAACATGCGGGTATAAAAAATATTCGCACCCATTATCCATGAATATTCACTTTTAATATTCATTTCTTACTCATTACGGGTTTTATCCGTCCGCATATACCTGCATATAGAAATTATTTTAATATCCCTAATTATACATGATGTAATTGTCTCTTACATCAAACCATATTAAATAATTCAATTTTCTCTAAAATTCTAAATCAATACTATAAACACTAAAGTCATTTCAATAAAAATAAATAAATATTAAAATTTTAGTTTTTCGGTCTTTTTAACAATACATTCAATAAAATTAAAATTTGTCGAGCGAATTATTGGTTGTAAACATCAAATCTTCTAAAACTCCATTTGCGGAGAGAAATTTTAACCTGATGAACTGTTTTTCATAATTATTGTTTCTTTTTCACTGAATGATTCTTATGACCGAAATTCTAAAAAAGTAATCTTCTTTCAACACGCTTCAAATTTTCTTAATACTTAGACTATTGAGCGGTTTTAAATTTGAATAATTGAATGAAGAGAAGAAAGTATAGTTTTTCAATATGCATAATCAATTATGTATGAAAAGAGTACTTTATTCATTTTTTTTCTATCTACTTCAATGTCTACAACACATGTATAATATTGGAAAGAAAAAATGAATAATATAAAAAAAAAAAAGATCATGTATGATGCTTGCTTGTAGGGTGTGTTTATTTTGTATGATAAAAAAATAATAAAATTATTATTGTTACAGTTATAATAGTAAATATTAATAATGTTTATAATTTTAATATATATAATTATTTTAATTTTAAAAATAATTAAATTTAAAAAACTTCTAAATAAAAAATATTAATTTAAAAGTGTCATTTAAAGTATGAAATTTACGAAGTAATTATTTTAATTTTAAAAAAATAATTATTTTAAGGTAAAAATAGAAAACAATGTACATCAAAATGGAAAATTCTTTATATAATAATATAGATATAGTAAGAAAAAATTTATTAAATTATAAAATTATTTGTATTAAAAACAGTTATAAAAATGAATAATTTGTAAAATTTTTTATATTTTTATTATACAAATAGATTGTATCATAAATAATTATTTTAATTTATAAAAACAGTTATTAAGAGGATAGAATTGGAAAATCATTCTTTATTATTATTTTTTATTTACTTCTGTGACTACACATGTATCAAATAGAAAGAAAAAGGTCAAATAATCCATATGTATTATTTGTTTTATGACAACAAAAAATAATTAAATTATTATTACTATAACTATAAAAGTAAAAGTAAATAAAAATAATGTTTACAATTTTATTATATATAATTATTTTAATTTAAAAATTATTAAATTTTAAAAAATTATTAAATGAAAAATATTAATTTTTAAAACCGTGTAAAATTGACAACTTAATTATTTTAATTTAGAAAAATAATAATCTAAAGGATAAAAATAAAAAGGCTTAAATAATGATTTGGTTATAGTTTTTCATTCGATTTTTTTAATTTGGTCATACTTTTTTTTTTTAATTTAATCCTTATATTTGTCAATTTTATTCAATTTGTTTTTTCTTTTGCTAACACCGTTAAAATAGTTAACGAGATTGTGAACAGTAACTGTCACGTGTCATTTTTGTGATTTTTTTTAACTTTTTTTAATTTAAAAAGAAATTATTTTAAAAAAATGTCCACGTATCAAGTTCATATCATGTCACGAGTCATTTTTTTATTTTTTATTTTATTTTAAAGTTAAATGTTTTTTATTAAAAAAAAATCACGTGTCAAGCCAATATCATGTCACGGGGTCATATTTTTATATTCAATTTGGTCATAATATTCGTTACTTTTTTTCAATTTGGTCATAATATTTTTTTTAATTTAATATTTTTGTTCTTCTCCAAATTGAGACAAAATTTAATTTGAATATAAATGTTATATGGATATTCTTATGAAATTTGTACATAATATTTATATACAAATTAAATTTTTTTCCTCAATTTGGAGAAGAGTTAAAATGTTAAATTGAAAAAAAAAATATTAGAACCAAATTGAAAAAAAAGTAATGAATATTATGATCAAATTGAATATAAAAAATTGATCACCTATAATGATATTAGCTTAACACGTAGATTTTTATTAAATAAAAAATTAATTTATTATTTTTAAATTAAAAAATCATAAAATCACAAAATGACACGTGGCATCATAAGCTTGACACGTTAACATTTTTTTAAAATAAAAAAATTTAAAAATTTAAAAAAATCACAAAATGACATGTGACAATTATGGTTCACAATCCGTTAACTATTTTAAAAGTGTTAGCGAAAAATGCCAAATTGAATAAAATTTATAAATATTAAGACCAAATTGAAAAAACCGAACAAAAACTATGACTAAATCATTATTTAAGTCAAATAAAAAATAAATATGTACAATCAAATGGAGAATCTCTTATATAATAGTATAGATATAATAAGTAAAAATTATGAAACTATAAAATGATTTTATTACAAATAATTATAAAAATAAATAATTTGCATAATTTTTTTATATTTTTCATTATATAAATAACTTAACAAAAAAAAAAAACACTCTACCTTATCCTATTTAGCATAATTATTAGGATGACAATGTGGACTTGGCCTAACAGGTTGGCCCACAGATCCGTCTAAAAAACACAGTGCAGACAAAGATATTGAGCCCGCTGGCCTGCATATCCACAATCCGCTCGGGCTGGCCTGCACAAGAAAAAAAAAACCTTGTACTTGTGTATATTAATTACTTTTCTCCTAGACTTGTGTATGATCATTCCAAATTCTTGTATGAGTGCAATAGACGGTGTTATGTATTTTTTGAACTATGTAATTACCATTTATTTTTCTTCAAAATACGTATATTTTTATATATTTTTTATTTTCTACAAAGAAGTGAATTTTATTTTGATAAATTTTAACTATATATATATATATATTATATTTATTTATATAAATTATATATAAAAGAATAAATTTCCAATGTTAACTATACTGGTTTATTTTCAATTTTATTTATAATTATTATACTCTTTACCATTTTAAGTTATTTTCAGTGATGAACTAGTTGATTCCAACTTTCATTTACAGTTATTATTTTTTCTAACATTAACTTTTTCTATTAGTTCTTCTAACTATTATTTATAATTTTTCATGTTTCTAGCATTTATTTTGTTCCCAGTTACTTTAATATCATTAAACATGGTTAAATAGATATTAAACATATTTTCTCATTTTAAAATATATCTATTTTTCAATAAACACCTAAAAACATTTATTGTGTTTTATTGTGAAATTCCCATAATGATTTGAAAACAGCACTCCATGAGAATGATAGGCAATAGTTTGCAGCCCGTGAGCAATTGCAGCTCTAAAACACGACCCAGTTATTATGTCTACACACTATGTTTTTCATAAACAATTATGTCTGTGACAACTCAAAATCACAATCAACAACTTATGGAGCTCAAAATTAACACCACAAATTTCATGTCTAAGGAATCTATCTTTCCAACTTCGTAGTTTGCTATATATAGAGAAAAATAACATCATTGTACAGAGTATATTCCATGAAATGTTTTTTTTTTAATTTAAATGTCACATCTATGTTTTTTCTCCTCTATTAATTATGAAGAAAATAAGATGTGAGTGGATAGTGTATGTTTTTTCTAATGATTAATCACAAATTACATTATATTAACTATTTTAAAGCTCATTAAACAGATTCTTAAGTCGCTGATTTCTTTATTTTTGGACAACTTTAATTTCTTCTATTAAAAAAATTTACAAATCATGCTTTAAATATTTTATTAATAAAATCATATTTTTGATTTTCTTTTAATTTGTTCACTAACATTTAGAAGTTACACTCAATAGGCCAAATACTTGCTATCTCCATCTTTTATTATTTTTATTGTCCGGGGAAAAGTTAAAAATTAAATTTTATTTCTATAAACGTGTTAAACTTTATTTTTTTGTCTTTCTTAGTATCAAACATAAACTTTACTTCTGTCATTACAAATAAATACCTTAATGTAATTTTTCTCTTAATTATTCTTAAATTTATATCTCTTTATGCATAGACAACTTAATGTCAATTTCATCTCCATTAATTCTTATAATTTACCTTTTATACTCTATTAATTACCAACTCAATATTAAACTGCCATCAAAGAAAAAAAATTATTTTTTTTAAAATACAACCGTTTATTAGTTTTACTTACATGAAAAATTAAGTTTCAATACTTGAAATAAAATTAAGAATGAGGTTGAGTATTGTTTTCTCTTATTTTTAACATCCAATTTTTTGTTATATCTTGATGACTGACTGAGGTTTGCTACTGACTTTAATTTTACCCACCATTGACCAACAAACATGGTAAAAGCACATAGATTCCTAAAGATAAGAGAAAATGACCAAAACTTGTATACTATGTTTCCTTCACCACCTGAGGGTTGTAGCTTTTGACTATCTATAAGATGCAGTATATGTACATGAGATAACTCTATCCTATGTGATCCCAAAAATTAAACTTGATACATCATCCCAACTTCCAGAGATGATGCATGAGGCACACCAGTGACAAAGGAGGGTGCCCTGCTATTTCTTCTAAGGAATTCATACACTATATTAATGGCTATTTTTTTCACCATGCTAGACCCTGGTTTTGCTCTCATGTGTGTCTGTCCTATAATGTAGGCTACCCCACCTTCTCTTGCTTCCATCACCTCCTCCAACTCTTCCTTTGCCTCTGTGTCAATCTTTGGACTCTCAGGTACCAAAAACCTTACCCTTTTCTTCTGCTGCTTTATAACCTTTGGTGACTTTATCTCCTTCACTTCTGATGGCCCTGCATTCTCTACATTCTCAACACTCTCTGCATTCTCCTCACTCATTAAAAGGGAATGTGTAGAACATGTTCCGACAACTGCCATTTTGTCATCCTTTCCGGGTTCATCATTTGAGGAGTTCAATCCTGTTTTTTCTGTGCGAATGAACTCTGCTATGCTGCACAAAAGATCATTCTCAAACTCAACATCATCTTTGTGGACATCACGGTATCCATATCGCACTATGCACCGGTAGAGTCTGAACTCTCTCGGGCCAACACGACCAACCAGAAACCGTTCATCAGGTCTGACATGTGGAACTGGCACGTGTTTGATGCAGAGGAAAACTAGGACTTCATGGAATGCCGGGAGGTTGGTTACAAAGTGGGAGAAGATTACTGGAATTCCAGAAACTAGCTCGGTGTGTATCAGGCCAACCCCACGCACTCGGACTATACCTATGCTGGGACCTAGGCCGAGGAGCCAGTTGATGGAAACCTTGTTTTGAACATCATATTCATACTTTTTGAGTGTGCCGTAGTGCCAAACATACATGAAAGTCAGAAATACTAGAGCCAACGCTACAGGCACCCATGCTCCTTGCAGGAACTTGATAAGAGAAGCAGAGAAGAAGAGAGCCTCAATGGTTCCAAATATGAAAACAAACCCGAGTGCAAGGAGGACATTCTGGTGCCAGCATAGCACAATAACCAGTGACATCAAACAGGTGGTCACCAACATCACTGTGATAACTGCCAAACCTGTTGTGCAAAGTAAAGTGTCATATTCTTGTCAGAAAAAACACATACTGTTAACACACCTCTCCCCCTTCCTATTTATTATTTCAACTCAAACAGAGAACTAAATGTCTGCTTGCTACCAAAGCTAACTTGTTACAATTCCATCTTAGAAATGAATGTTCTTGATGCTTCTGGTTCCATATTATATTGCTGCAAAATTAATGTATAGATAAATAGCAATCAGTGTCATACCTGAGGCATTACCGAGGCGCTTTGTGTCTCTGAAACAAATAGTTACTGCCAAGCACAATATCATCAATAGCCAATTGATCTCAGGTATATATATTTGCCCATGAATTTTTGATGATGTGTGAATCACTTTAACTCTCGGGAAGCAACTTAATGCAGAGCACTGCTTGATGATTGAGAATGTTCCAGTGATAATGGCTTGACTACCAACAACTGCAGCTAGTATGGCTATAACCAGAACAGGCCATCTCAATTTCTCTGGAAAGCAAAAGAATGAAAACGGTCAAATAGCTGAGACTTCCCCATCATCTACTTTCTCCGGCAAAAAGAATGAATTACACCACCTACCTGGTACAGATACGTAAAACCCAAAGTGATAATCTTGCTCAATGTCATGATGTTTAGATAGATAAGCAGCTTGCCCCATATATGCAAGAATTAAAGATGGATAAACCACAGATGTAAAAGCAATCTGCAGAAGAGATGGTAAATAAATAGGCATTAACAAAAGCTATTGAGATTAATAACTAACACTGACAAGAGTTAGATTATACTATGTTTAGTGTATTAATCTCAGTGGGAAGAGAGGTTAAGACTTGTCAAGGAACATAAATTACAATTTAAAAAGTGAACCAGCCATGATAAAAAAACCCAACAGAAGCAAAACTTGAAGATGTCACATTGCTAAGTCTACTACTGTATCGTGTTTACAGTATACAGTATACTAATAAAACCAAATAAAATACCATACCTTGATTGATAATTGGCTAAAGTGCCCAAGATCAGCAAACATGGCTTCTGCTCCTGCAAAAGTGCAATTGAAATGGTATTAATATTGTCAACAAATTGATGTAAAATATAAGTTAACCATCAAGTAGACCGACCAACCTGTGATGCACAGTAAAATTCCACCAAGGGCCATCCAACCTCCCTTCTGAGTTTTCCTCAAGAGTTGGAAAGCATAATATGGAGAGAGTGCTTTGTATACATGGGGATTCCAGTGAAATATATTGTATATTCCAATGCTACTAATGCAGAGAAGCCACACAATAATTACAGGAGCAAACAAGAAGCCAACTCTGTGCGTGCCATAATGTTGAAGAGCAAACAACCCTATCAATATGATGCATGAAGCTGGAACTTCAACATCTGCCAGGCATCAATTTTACAACTTCATATCAGCAAGGAATGTTCCATAGTTCTCACATAATATAGAAGAGTGATATCAAAATTTAAGTGAAAATAAAAAAGCAGATAAAATATATGATGGGCAAGCAAAAATTAAAGCACATTGGACCAGCAATTAATTTTGTCTTTCATTCTCTAATTCTCAAGAACCAAACTCCAATTTGTCAAAAAAATAAAGATAAAAGTTGGTAATGGCCATCCAAGTTTAAAGAAGTTCTGCCACTTGATAACAGCTATAAGACAAGCAATTTCCCCTCATCAGATGAAGGGCACATTTGTTTGGGATTTATTAAATATTTTTAATTAAAATTATAAAACAATATTTTAAAGCTTAAACAGATAGGATAAGAAATCACACAATGCCGAATCAACAAAAAACACAAGAATAGGTTAGCTAAACATTTGTATAATTTTAACAATAACTGATGATTAATCCCAACCCAACCAATAACATTGAAATAACTGTTTGTCACTGTAGCCACAGTATAACTGGTTATTGCTGCAGAGTTAGGCTCATGATGCAGAACTGATCTTAGGATCCCTACAAATAATCTGTTGAAATAAAAATTTATGAGTAAACACATAACCCAAGTTTCAATTATCGCCAGAATTGAGTGAGACCAGTATGGAAATGTCAAATTCAGAAGATACAGCACAGTATTTCACAGTCCACCCAATTTATCAAACAGGTTGCTTAAGTCACATGTTAAATGCAATCCCTAAAGCACTCTCTGTGATTGCGGGTCTTCACGTGTGACTCATGAGGATTTCTACCAAATATAGGATACCCTAAAAGTGCACAGACAAATGCAACAGCATGACTTGTACTTGATGCACAGTTCCTCACAAGACGAGTATTGAGTATAAACTACTAAGCATAGCAACACCCACAAAGCGGAGAAAATATAACATACACAACTAAAGAGAGAAACTTTTAGTGATGTAAGATTATTGGAGAAAACAGAACTTCTTTTTTCATGGAATGAAACATGCTCAGGTCAACAGGAATCTCCTTTAGACAACTGGTAACAAAATTATGCATAAAGCTTCCAATTATGACCAGTATCAAACTTCTAAACAAACTAATATATAATCAGGCACACAAAAAGATCAAGCTGAACTCACATGCGTGCGTCTCCTTCGACATTGAAAGCTCCAATCCAGAAACAGCCGAGAAAACTGCAAGCACTCATCCAAACAATCCAAAGTTCAGCAATAAATTCCCAAAAGTCAAAGAACAAAACTTACATAGATGTACTTTTACTACTGTTCACAAATCAAGATCAAAGTTTCACCAGGAAAACCTACACCCACCTTTCATCCAAACATATATTACGCGAATTATCAAGATGAAACTTCAACTCTAACACAAGAACCACACCAAAAACACACAAAAAAACTGCATCTAAGTTTTCTCCAAAGTCAAAGGACAAAACTTACACCGAGTTCTTCAAGTGCTTTTAGTCTGTTCTCTTATCAGAATCAGAGTTTCATTTCGAGAAACTATATTGACCTTCAATGTAAACATTTATGTAAAATATTGAGATGAAACTTCAATTGGAATCGAAAAACACAATAGAAGCACACACAAGGAATTGATTCTACAAAACAATAACGCAATCATTGACCTCACCAGAAATAGCCGGCGTGAGGATGCCATCCCCAATGACCATGCAAGTCCCAATCAGAGCCAGGACTAGTAAAACCCTCTGCAGAACCTTGTGCTTCTCAAACGTGCTTTTGAGCCGCAACGCGAAGCTCCTCTCCGGAGCCGCGCCGCGCGAATCCTTCTTGTACTCCGACAACTCCTCGTCCGCCACCTGGCAATTCGGCAGCGAACTCACCCGCGCGTGGCGGCACAGTAACGAGTACAACGCGAACGTGCCTCCCTCGCCGTTATCATCAGCTTTCAGCACAACAAACACGTACTTCACCAAAGGAACCAGCGTTATAGTCCAGAACACCAGCGACAAAACGCCGAAAACCTCGTCGTTGCTCTCCGTGTGCTTAATGTCCTCCGCAAACGTGCTTCTGAAAACGTACAACGGCGAAATGCTCAAATCACCGTACACTACACCCAGACTCTGGTACGCTAGAGTCAGAACTGTTCTCCACGACTCTCTCTGCAGTGAAAAGAAAAAACTCCACATTCTCAGACAACGACAATAAAAACAACAGCATCAACGACAACGTTGTTCACATCGAAAATTGAAACATTGCTGGTTTCAGAAACTCGTTTGGTTGGTTCTCTCACCTTAGCAGAGTATCGACGAGTTCCACCTTCTAGATCCATCGCATGACTATTCGTGCGTCTCAGAGAACCATTTTCAGGAGAAATCAAAGATCAAACAATTGCTGAAACTAGTTCAGCATTGAGAATTTGTCTGCTATATATATTTTGAGTGCGAAATTATTTAATTCAGAAATTAGAAAAACAAGTAAATTAATTAACCCTGTTTTTTTTTAATTGCAATAATTACGATTTATGAGATAGTAATAATAAATATAACAACAATAATAATAATAATAATATATAAAAAGTAACTTTCAAGATCGATGACGAGGTATTAAAGAAAACGCAGGAATCCAAATTTTTTAGTAAAATAAGAAGATTCAACTATGAGAAAACGACCCTCCCAGCTTGTAGGTTCATTTGGAGAAAATAAAGATGCACACGAAATATGGGTTTCATTATTTTATTTAATTAAGTACGAAGAGGTTAATGGAAAGAAGAAAAAAGAAGAAAAAGGTTCTCTTATTTGAGAAGTTATCGTGCAACAAAAAGAGGTTCACAGGGAAGGCGAAAAGCCACGAATTGTGTGCATAAATTAAAAAAAAAAAACGAACCCAATAGAAGTTTAGTTTGCGTGTGTGTGTGTGTGTGAGAGAGAGAGAGAGAAAGTGAAGGATTCTGATAACAGTGAGAAAAACTTGAACGTTAGTGGTGGGGTTGGTAGGGTTTGGTTAAGTTTATTCTTTCTTCTGGGCAATTACTGATAAGAGCGTGATCTTTTCCACATGCTCATAAACTAGAGGCTTAGAGTGACACGCTTTAGCTTTATTTTTGCAATTTTTGGCTTCAAATCTTGAGAGAGTGTAGCAAGTAAGTGTTAATTACAATTGTGTAAAACTTCAGATTACTTTAAATGCAGAAAAGAAAAAGTCAAAGAATTTGTGATTATCATCTTTGTACATTTGTTTACGTTTAGTTTTGTAATTGGGACTTTTATGGAATACTTTTATCACCAGGAATTACTATTTTAATCTTATCTTTTTTCCATTTTCTTCATCACATTTTATTGCAGAAATTAACTCTCTTCTCACTGTCTGCCAAGACTTTCTATTAAAAAAAATGTATGAACATTGACAGAGGAATAACAGTAGACACAAAAATGGTAAAAAAGAGAGTAAAATAAGAACAAAAATTTATTTATTGATGTTCCCGTCCTAAAGCATATCCTTAGAATACACAGTAACATTTGAGATAAATTTTGATATTTAAAATTATGGGTTAAATACGTTTTTGTCTCTTAATTTTTTGTAAAAATTGAAATTAATTTTTTTTTGAAATTTTAGACCAATTTAGTCTCCCAACTATAAAAATGTACGAATTTAATTTTTTTAACCAAATTTCGATAAATTTTTTTAACGTTTCAAACACGTTCGTGATAATATTTGAGTTGTTTATATTGTTTGACACATTTTCACACTTCAATATTAAATCAAATACTATCATGAGATGCGTTTGAAACTTCAAATAAAATTAACAAAAATTCATTAAAAAGACTAAGTTCATCGTATCTAACAGTTGAGGGACTAAATTGAATCAAAGTTTTTGAAAGGGACTAATTCTAATCTTCACTAAAAGTTAAAAAATCAGAAACATATTTAACTCTAAAATTATTAATGCATTCATAATTTTTATTTAAAAGATACTTAATTGAGACATTTTTTTAAAAATTAAAATTCGGTTGTCATCTTTTTAAAATTAATATCAAATTAGGACATCTAAACAAAAGTATCATACAACTGATTAAACAAAAGTATCATACAACTGATTAAACCAATTTATTAATATGAACATCGGAGAAAACTGATTCACTGTGCAGGTACCTCATCAATTTAACTATGCAAGACAGTTAACAGTGTTAAAAATCCAAATGATTAAAACTGTTGATAACAACACACTATGTTGTGTATGGTAGACATCACACACAAAGAGTTCTTATAGATAAGTGATTATGCAGCATTGAAATTGATAGGGCCAAAGGTTGTTTTCTTTCTTTTGGTAATAATTATAGAAACTGGGGATGTTTGTGTCCAGTGATAATTAATAATTATCCAGTAATGCATAGAAAGAATGTGAAGAACAGCAATAAATGTAATTAGCTTGTAGTAACAGCTGGAGAGAGAGAGAGAGTGCAGAGAATGAGACCCTTTGATTTGAGATGTTTTGTTTGTTATAAAGCTGAAACATTTAATGAAAGGGTGTTTTAATTTTTGTTTAAGTTAATAAAGTAATTGAAGATGATTATGGTTTTGAATAGTTGCAATGTGGTGGTGTTGACCGAAAATTAGAGATGATAGGTTATCAAAGTAATAGAAAATTGATTAGTGTTGTTGTGTATAAGCAGAGTCTCATATTTGCCATAAATATTGGTTTGTGCGGTGGCCGAAGTGGAATCTCATATTCAGAGAAAGTCTACATGTCACTTTTTTAACACTATTTTCTTTGTCTTTATCAGAACCTAATATTTGACAGCAACCACCACTCACTTTTTTTCTAATCATTTTCAACCTTCAGCTTAAAACATTGAAAAAAAATATATATATAAAATGCTAATGGAGATAAAAATAGTGCAAAAACCATGTATTTTCCTTTCTCGTGATATGTAGTTAGAATTAGGAAACATAAATTATTTTCTTAAAATGATTAAACAATATAAATGGAAAATGTTTATTCTTTTAAGATTTCAAATTATACATAATAATTATAATTTTAGGGGTTACTAAAGAATTTCGTAAGTTTATTATAATTTTTGGTGAATTTAGTAGCCTCTAAAAAAGTGTAGTAGTTATATCTAGAAAGTTCAGATAAATTTTTTACGTGTTGAATTATGTCATTTTAAATAATAGTAGTCAATTATCACTGAAAAAATAACTTGTTTAGACGGTTGAAAATTAGAAGAAAAAAGGGTTTTATCTTGACAAAAATAAGCTTCTAATATCTAATTCATTCTTCTCAAAATTTAAGTAGAATATGGGTTATGATTTGTGTGCGTGAGTCAAAGGAATGTCTTAAAATCACCAAGTGTCAAAAGGAAAAAGTAATAATACAAGAAAATATAGATAAAATAAAGTTTTTATTAACAATGAATTTGATCTATTAACAAAAAGTTAATGAATATTAAACATGTTAATAAAGTTATCCAATTAAAGCTTACCATTATTTAAACTTTTTTTTTAAAGTAATAGTAATATTAAAAATATTAGAGTAATTAAATGATAACAACGACATTAAAACTACACACACAAAATTTATTTAATTTTTTTTATAAGCAATTGAAAAACTTTCTCGATGGATTATGTACTTTGTGGAAGGTACACCAATTATTCTTATAAAAAAAATGAGTGTCCCTTTACAGATTACTGAAAATGTGGAACTCTTATGTCAAGTTTTTAACTTTAAAAAGATAGAACTTTGAATGAGGTCATCTGAGTATTAAATGGACATTCATTTTTAGAAGATTTTTATATGTCTAAATTGGTGAGAGATGAAATAATAATGATAAGTGATGTAATGCATATGGGAATAAATGTGTAACTCCCTTGATTGGAATGGTGTAGATACAGCACTTTGGACATTTGTGAACAAAGATAAGGGTTAAATATGTCTTTTGTTATTCAATGTCAAAATTAAAATTAGTCTTTTATAAAAATTTTAAACTAATTTAGTCTCTTATATTTAGATATGTGTATATTTAGTTCTTTAACCAAATTTTTTTAAATTATTAAGTTTATTTGACATTTGAAACACATTTTTTAACTAATATTGAAGTGAAGATATGTTAAACGGTGTAAAGAAACTAAAGTTTGAAACTTCAAATAAACTTAATAACTTAATAAAATTTTGTTAAGAGGACTAAATCCACGCTTTTAATCAATTGAGGGACTATATTGGTTCAAGATTTTCAATAATGACTAATTTTAATTTTCACTCAAAGTTGAAGAACCAAAAACATATTTAACCCTAAAGATAAATAAGAAAATAATATATGGAAACATAAGGTTGACTTTGTGGTAAAGTTGAAAGTGAAAGTAAGGGAGATTGTGAGTTCAACTCCATCTACTAACACTTGAGATGTATAAAGCTAGGTTGATGAGTTTGGAAGGGAATGAAAGAGGTTGTGGGTTCAACTCCCCTACTAAAAACTAACATTGTCAATAAAAAAAAAATATATTAAAGATATTTCAGTGTATTTGTTGTTATAGATATAGTTGAGTAGTTATTATTTGTAATTGAGCTATTACGAAGTGAATTTGGTGGCATATATGTGTATTATTCAAATGTTAATGATTTTGTCGAGACATTCAAGAGTGGACAATAAATTTACCAAGCTTAAAATCTGAATAACTTTAGCTAAGTAGTTGAAAGATTTGATCATTTCCTCTATTTTTATGATGAATAAACTTTATCATTTTGTAAGATTTCGTGAGTTTGATTATATAGAGCACAATTTTTACGTATTTTTCCATGAGTCCGATCACCCGGACAGGTTTGAGAACGTAGACGACTCGACGACACCAACAGACTCGAAGAACTAGACATACCTGACAATTAGGATGAGCCTCATGACCAAGGCGTGCCCGAAGACTCGGACGGGCCTGACAACTCAGACGAATCTGACAACCAGGAAAGACTAGACTACCTGAACAATCTGGACAAACCCGATAACCCAAATGGGTCTGACAACTCGAACGTGCCAGACGATCCAGATGGGCCCCATGACCATGACGGGTCCTATGACCCAGACATGCCTAACGACCCGAACGACCCAACGACCCCGACATGATCGAAGAACCGAACAGGCCCAACAATACCAGGACAGACTTGAAGACCTAGACGAGCTTGACGACACATACGAACCCGACGACCGAGACAGACCCAACGACTTGGACTCACCCGATGACAAGGATGGGCCTGACGACATGGAAGAGCTCGTCTGGATCGTCGGGCTCGTCTGGATCGTAGAGTCTATTTGAGTTGTCGATTTTGTTTGGATCGTCGGGTTTGTCTGGGTTGTCGGGCCCGTTCGGGTCATCGGTATTGTCGGACTCGTCTGGGTTGTCGGGGTCACTCGAGTCGTTCGGGTTGTTAGGCTCGCTTGGCCAATCCGGGTCATCAGGTATGTCTAGGTCATCGGAAAGTTTAATAATATATTTTAAAAAATAATAAGTTTTTCATGTTTAAGTAGCAAATCCATGAGTTGACCCTAACCCATATGACTTTTGTGAAATTCTTGGTACTACAAACTTTTTTGATGGAAACTTTCTTTTAAAGTGAACTTTTTTTACCCTAGCCCACATGGAACAGAATCAAGTCCTGTGGGTTGAGCCAAATTGACACCTTTATGCTCACGTCATAAATCATAGTTACATATTTTCAATAGATGAAGTCAAAATAAATATATTTTCTTACTTGTTTATAAAAGATGTTCATAACATAAGGATGAATTAAAGATGTTTTATGTCTAAGGTTAATTATAAATAATTATTTATTATTTTATTTTTTGTGTTCGAAACATAAATTTAAAAATAATTAATTAATTATTTGAATTCAAAAATAAAATAATAAAATAATAATTTTAATTTGAAAATTAATTAAATTTAAATAAATAATTACTTAAAAGTAAAATTGATAAAAATTTGAACATACTTAAAAAAACTTTATAAATCAACATTTTAATTAAATTTCTTTATGAAATCTTAGATAAAATCATATCTAACAACCAAAATGTCATAAACCATAGCTTTATGAGCCCAAATATGCTTGGGGACGCACTTGTATACACATTTGGGAAAAACATTTTCATTAATTAATATAACTTTTAGCGCATAATATATTATTTCGAGATATTACTTATCATTTTGAACAAAAAGTATCTTTCGATAAATGCTGCTAGTAAACGTTTGTTAAATAGTATTTATTATGTAAATATGTATGTGTAAATATTTTTTAAATATTTAATGTTAATGTATATAAAAATTTTACTCAAAATTATTATATTAATTCCAACATTCCATATTTAATTTTTTTTTCTTTAAATTATGTTTTTTTTTTCCATTTACAAAACTTCAACTTCAAATTTTACTGAAAACATTAAATATTTAGTGTTATTAGTATCAACTACTTCTTAGTTGCACACTGTATACCTTTACTAATATGTATTTAACTGACTTAAACTTAAATCAAACACACCAATTTAGAATAAATAAACAAAAATTAAGAGAGAAGGAACATCAGGAGTGGAAGAAGGTTAAAAGTAACTTAAAAAAAAAAACTATTTCTCAATATAAGTCCAAAGCTATATTTCAAAGTTACTAAAAAATATTTCAGTTCCATTTCTAAGTAATTCAACCTCAAAAATTGAAACAAAAAATGGAATTATTTTATCATTAAAGTAACAAATATTATTATATATAATAATCAAATCTAAATTAAAAAAAAAAAGAGTACTTGTAAGGTTAAATTTTACTATTTTAATTTATAATTTTTTTTTCTTCAATTTTTTCTTATAAGAAGATTGACTAAGAAAACGATAAGTTGACATGTGACGTGCATTTTGTCTACAAAAATCTCAATGCTAACTAATAACACAACATTCTCAAAGCATTATGGTCTGCCATTCATACCATTGGCGTTATTCATGTCCTTTTGTTGACTTCATTTCACAATTTACAAAACATTCTTTCCATACCATTCAAAAAAAATATTATTAAAATTATGTGAAACATTTTCACGAAAAAAACATTTTACAAATTAAGAAAAGAAAAAAAAATGTCCAAACATTTGTTTTTAGTGACCTCCATTATATCTTATAACACAGGTCAAGTTTTTTTTGCCTATTAATATTATCTTCAACTTTTCTTTTTTTTAATAACGTGAGACTATTTTAAAATTATGTATAACAAGATTATATATTACTATTATTATTTAAAAAATAATATCATAATTTTTATATTTAAGCTCTTTTAAAGAAAAAAACAATAAAAAAGTGGTTGAAAACCTGAGAATATTCATAAATTGAGAAAATGCGTAATGAGTATATGCGGTTACAAACAAACACTCACCAACGCATACTCGCCTATGCGTTACGCGTGGCCAAGCACGCTTCGAAATCATTTCACAATTATTAAGCAAGTTTCTGAAACCATAATAATATTTGTTTAATTTTTCAAATGATTAAAATAAATATTATAACTTGTAACTTAAAATATAAAATTAGCAGTTGGAAAGTGAACTGATATAATTTATAAAAAAATATATTTATTTATATAGAAATAATGAATTTTGATGGATGAATTGTTATGCACGTCATTTTCTTTATTTTTCTTTATTGTTTGAAGTGGGGAAAGAGAAGTGGCACACTATTTTAATGGAGATTATTTCATCTCATCTTCTTCTTCATCTTGGTGTCTCTGTGTTACCAAAAGGTAGGTCTTTTTGAGTTTATGAAACCTAATCAACCCATACAAAATTAGGCTAAGAAAATGACACCATAGCATATAACATCATTTTCTTCTTATTCATAATTAACACATAAAACTTTACGCAATGGCCCACTAATAATTAATATCAAATTTAATCCACATGCTTCATTTGGTGCTTAATTAGGTATAATCCGAACAGGAGAAAGACTAAATAATAATTATTCCACTAATCACATAGTTGTCAGCGTATACGTATCGATTGTTAGGTCAAGTTCAAAAGGGTTTGGAACTATACATAGCATAAGCAAAAGCAAATACTTCACACAAATCAACACATTGGCTTGAGATTAGCAAATTTATTAGGGTTAGAAATAATCAAGATTATGATAGAAAAGGGAGAAAAATATTAGGTCAAATAAAAGAAAAAAAAAGTTTATGGTATTAAATAGTTTTATTAATTAGTTGAATTTTCTAAAGGTGTGGTAGAATAATAATTCTAGTAATATAAAGAAAAAAAGTTGTATGAAAACGATGTTCAGTGGTCAACAAAAGAATTGGCCATGCTTGCACGAGTTATGTTTAATTAGCAAAAACCTTGTTGAGTGGTCAGTGTTCGTTTCAGTAGAGGATCTGGGTGGACCAGAAAAAAGGGAAAAGAAAATAAATTAGGGTTTCCAAATTTTCAATTCCTTTCTGTAGCTTATTTTTGCACCGACTTTTTTATATATAAATAAAATAATTAATTCTTTTAATAGGTATTATTATTTTTTGGTCTGTGGATGTGTACATTAGAGGAAAATGTTCGATAACACGACGTTTTTGACAGAATATGAAAATGATTTGGTACATAATAGCTGCTACAACAGCTATGCATCGAAAACAATGGTTTATTATTGGTATATGATCTTTATAAGTTATTAATATTTAGTGTTATTTTTAATCTGTACATTAAAAGTCATTGCATGACAAAGAAAATAGACACTATAATAAACAAAATAATTGATTACAACATCATAAAATACTTTTAATAATTTTATAAATAGAAATAAAAATGAGATATTTTCTTTTAAATAAAACGTGAGACACAAAACCATATGGTGGTGATAGTACCTATCACAAAACAATGCAAATACATAGAAAAAAAGTAATGCAACAAAACGAAAATGAGTCAATCTATAATAATTGCTCATCAGAAATATGGTCAAGTTTGACCATAGTTTTTTTATGAGAAAGAAAAAAAGAAGAGGATTTTAGCACTACACATTAAAATGGAGGAAAACTAAAGATGAAATTTCCACTACTCTCTCTAATCAATAAAATATTAATTTTAATCTAATCTATATTAAATCCATTTCCATGTACTAAACGAATCTCAATATAACAAATAAAACTAAAATAAATAGATTAATGATTTAAATAAACTCAATATTAGACGATGAAAAAGTGAATAAACTCATTTGGTCAAAGTTGAAATTAATAACTTAGATGAAACTACGAGGAGAGATCATACATTAACATCAACGCCAAGATTATTGACTTCAGCATGTGCCTATAATCATCACATCCACTCGATTCCATGTCTCATAAATTATGACACCATCCATATATAATTTTTTTTTTCAGCATTATAATTATTACGTTAGCAAACATGTTGCAGAACAATATGCAGAAAAAAAATGTGAAACAACACCTTCATAGACTTAGACTTATTGTAACTCGATTGGACCAACTATTTGAAGTCAAACAAAAGAAAAATTGTTCTAACCCAATTAATACTTCAAGTTTAACCACTATAAGGCATAAATTACCTTATAATGATTTTACATTACTTTGTTAACATTTAAATGATAAATTTTAAAAAAATTATAGTCCGAAATAAATTATGTTAACAAAATACAAATTTAATACAAAAAAAATATATCAATAGGACATAACTTTATCTCAATCAAAATTGTGTCGCATTGATCAAATTTCTTTCTTTATATTAAAATTGTGTTATATTGATATAATTTTGTCTAATCGTATTTAATCACGTTCAATGGTAGTCCTTTTAATGGACCAGGAAACCACGACTCTCCCAATATTTTTTTAATTTATATATATATTTTAAAAATATATTATTTATATAAATTTAGTTTAAAATAGTTTTGTCAAAAATTGAAAATTATGTATTTTTTCTCTTTTGTTATTTTTTGTTCTATTTTATTTGTTTTCTCTCTTCTTTGTACCTCTCTTTCTCATATCTTCTTTCTATATCAATTTTCATCCCTAATCTCTCGTCATTTTTAAAATCAAATTGCACCAAGATAAAATTAAGGAGCTAAGGAACATTTTGGACGAAACAATTTATTGTTTTGAGTAAGTTATTTTTTACTCTTTTTTTGTTCAAAGCAATATGTTTTTCTCTTGTATGTGACTTTTCTACATCATAGGAATATCTCTATTTGTTATAAATAATAAAAACATCATCTAATTATTGATCGAACTCTTCTTTGTGTAGATGGGGTTATTTTAAGTTTTGAAATTGTGTAAAGTAAGAATTTGTGTAAGGGAAGAGCAGTATTATTAATCTATTTAAGGTAAGGGAAGCTAATCATCTAGAAGTTGTTAATTTTCTTAAAATATTGAGTTTTGATTTTGAGATTTAGGTTGGGGTATTCATATTTTTTCTTTTCATAGATAGGTGAGAGGTGACAAATTCATATTAGAAAAATTATGATAAAGAATAAAAAAAATTGTTTTTTTCTTTTCAAGAGAAAGACTTGTGATGAAGATGAAAAAATTGTATCTACTTCAACTAAACTTGAGAAACTTCATGAGAATCCAAGAATTGAAGAAAATAAAAAAACCTCTCTAAAGTTCCTAATGTATGAAAATTCTTTAAAACGTGATTCGTGATTCGGGGATACATCCTCAAATTTGGTAATACTCACCAAATCAAATTGACGAGATACGATTGACTTATATAAAATGGGATTCATATAATGACTCTTTCCGTTTCTATAGCTACAATTGAAAGATATTTTTATATAATAAAAATAATCAAGGACATGTTTAGAAATAAGATGGAGGTTAAATTCTTAACAAGTAGTATGATAATTTGTATTGAAAATTGTAACAAACTTTAGTTCTGATTCAATTATTAAAGATTTGAAATCATTGAAATAGCGTAGAACAACATTATGACTAAAAGTGTTTTTTTTTTTCTTTTTTTAATATATTATTGTTGATGATAAACTTTATGTTTCACTTTCATATATATTATTGTCATATTTTATTGAATTCTACTATCATGTATATTTGTTTTGAGTAAAGAAAATGATAAGAGGAAATGAAAACATTTTTTTAATTAAAAATAATAATTTATAAATAAAAAATATAACTTGGTTCTTGCATTTTTTTCAAATTTTGTCACTCTCATCACGTTAATACTATTTATCTTAAATTGTAATCTTTTTAAAATTTACACCAAATTGATAATTATAGTGTTAAATTGTTCCAAAATTAATAGAAGAAAAAAGGTCATTTTTACATGTTGAAGCAAAAATATGTTTGGAATGTGACCTAATAATACTAAAATTGTCTTCATTTGCATTTATAAGCAGTTTCTAGCATCTATAAATAGGCTAACACTTATCTAATAAGGTTTTCAACTTTATGCATTATTCTTCACTCTTTTAAATGCTATTATTGGAATATGACACCATACCCTATTTTGAAGGGAATGTATACACGTTTCATTCTACACCAAGACCAAGGGACCAAATTGCTCAGAGTCTATCTTGTTCCTCTTTATTATGACTTTCTGTGTCTATAGTGTTGGGTTTTTTTTGGGCTCAAGTGTCCTCCAATTTTGAGGGCACCCCTAATATGGATAAACATTGTTATCATGTCTTTCTCAGACCCTGTCCCTCAACAACACTGCCACTATTATGCATACTTGGAAAATGCACCTCTTTGCATTATTGGTGTATGATTTTTATGTGTAAAATTTTGTCAATAAATTTTTGGCATAATAAATTTGTTAACGAAATGTTCAATGTAATATAATAATATTTTAATCTATTTTTTTTTAATTTACTTTTAATTTATTATTTTAATTATTATTAGATCATCACATTATATTATTAAAAAATTTTAAATAAACAATTTAATAATGAATTAAAATAATAGATTAAAAGTTGTTTAAGAGTCAAAATATTGTTTATGTATATAATGTATAATCATAACACAATCATTAATCTTAATTGGGTCATTTTCTCGATTGAAGAGAGGGGACAAAGCAGTGTTTGATGTTGAAGACATTGAAGGGCATGATCATTCTAGACAAATGTACAACCAACCAATGACCCTACTTATTTTTAATATATTTTTATTTAATTTTTCAATTTTGCATTTCAAGATATTTCGTGTGATTTCTATTATATATAATTTATAATTAAATGTTAGAATTAGAGTGTATTATTACTATTAAAAAATTGTTTCTACGAACTTTGAACTGATTCATGCATCTCAAATTTATGATATTTTTGCCAATTTTAGGTGACAACAAAAAGACATGTTGGAGAAAAAACATAATAAAAAAAACATCTATCAAACTAGAAAGTAATTTGAGGTGCCACTTTAAATGATACAAACCTTGACTTTCTCAAGTAAAAAGCAAAGAAAAAAAGAAGCCATGCTTTTTAATATCTCACAATGAGTTGAGTAGAGTAGATATTTTACGTATGGAATTATTTTTTTAAAATTAAAAATTAAAATAAAATTACTTAAAAGACTAACTTTTTTATATTAATTTATTTCAAGATGTAAGTATATCTCAATATTGTAATTTAAATCATTACTATGTATAAATTAAGTTCTAATTAATAAATACATTATTTTAATTTATTCTATAAAAACATTAATTAATCAAAGGTTAAATATATTTTTGGTTCCTTAACTTTCAGTGAATTTTGGAATTAGTCCCTTTTCAAAAAATTTGACCAATTTAGTTTTTCATCCTTAGAAATGCGTGAATTTAGTCCTTTTAACCAAATTTTATTAAGTTTATCTGACGTTTCAAGTGTATTTCATGATAATATTTGAATTGTTTATACCGTTTGACACATTTTCGCTTCAATTTTAACTCAAATATTATCATAAAATGCATTTAAAATGTCAAATAAACTTAACAAGATTTGACAAAAAGAACTAAATTCACACATTTCTAAAGATAAAAGACTAAACTAGTATAAAATTTTGAATAAGGACTAATTCCAAAATTCACTAAAAGAGTTGAAAAACAAAAAATATATTTAAGCCATTAATCAATTACAAAAAAAATATTAATGATGAACCATAAAAACCTATTTTATTATCTTAAAAGACTACTTAGATAAATAAAAATTCAACTAATAATGGTAACAAATTATTTTCTTGTGAGAAATACACTGAATGTTACCCGGATGATTTGAAAAGGATACAATGTATACAATGACAAGTTAGGGTTTAAATCAAAAGGGTCAAAGTTATAATTACATAAAAGTAGACATTATTATAATTGAATTAGATATCCGTCAAATTGGGAAGTAAGACTTCTGAATGTAGAAAATAAATAAATAAATAAGTTTTGGATAGCATGGAATCCATTTGATGATATTATTATAATGTTAAATTTAAACAATAGAATAACTTAAAAACTTTATTCTACGTTATGTCATTTGATTAATCTAACATTATGGTGTTATGTCATTTGATTAATCTAACATTATGGTAAAGAAACAAAAAGGGTCGGATACACCTAACCAAACCAAACCAAACGTAAACTTACCCAAAATAAAAACAAAGGTTATGCCGACAAAGGCTATAAGCTGTATACAAAGTTAAACTTTATTTATTATATTTGTTTCTAATTCTTAATTTAAATTATAAAATGACACAATATCAAAGAGAGTTCTGTGTACCCTTAAAATACACTCCACGTATTTATATATTGATAAAGTAACCTACCATTGCTTGTATACCAAATAATATAATAAGTTGAACAAGTTCCAGCTGTGATATCCTCACCAATGTCTTACATTTAATGACCTAATTCTCATCAACTAAAATAGTTAAGGACATATCTTTTGCATGTTTTTCTCTATCTTAATATCTTGTGGATTTATGAAAAATAAAAAACACTATCAATAATAGAAATTTTAATGTTTATGTTGCCACATAAGCTAGGATGGTTAATATTTGGATTTCTAATCTCTTAATTTTCTTTCAAAAAAAAAGTTGGAATTAGTTCCTCTCAAAAATGTTATCCAATTTAGTCCTCTTTTGTTATAAATGTGTACATGTAGTTCTTTTCACCGGATTCTGTTAAGTTTATCGAATATTTCTAACACGTTTTATGATATTTTATGATAGTTTTAAGTTGTTTACATCGTTTAACATATTTATGATTCAATGTTAGTTGAGATGCTAACAGGGAACACATATGAAACATCGTTTAACAAGATATGGTTAAAAAGACTAAATTTTCATTTTTTTAAATTAAAAAATTAAATTGATTTAAGATTTTAAAAACAAACTAATTTTAATTTTCATACTAAATTAAAGAATAAAAAAATATTTAACTCGGAAATTGGATTTCTTTGCTCATATTAATTGATTGTACCCACTTTTTGCATGTTTTTAGTAATTATTGCATAGAGATTTAAAAGTTATGTTAGGGCTTATTATTATTTTGCTTTCATATATTAATGAAATAAGACAAAGAAGGGACAAGAGAATATTTCAGCCCATTAACTTGTATTATTGTTTTGTCTCTTTGGATTGGCCCATTAATAAGAATGTACATATAATTCGTTCATGGAAATCCATCATGTGGACCCGAAAACCCATCTCCAAAGAGTATGAATTATGGATTTTGAGGATGCTAGTTTATGAAATCGTTAAGTGATTTCATTTCATATTAATTTCTAAAATTGCAAGTTTCTAAAGTTAATTGCTTATCATTGCTTTTTATTTAATATGTATTAATATTATTATTCAGATTACTATTCTTTTAACTTTTAACTAAAAGTATTGAAGATGTTTTTTTTTTTTTTAAGTTTCTTCCTTTCATATGTTAGATTTATTGTACCAAAATATTTATAAAGAGTAGAAGAAACATGGAAGATGGAAGATTAGATGGTAAAGTGGATCAGTTTATCCGTTTTAAAATGGCCCATTGTTAAAATCGGCTGGAAATTTTGACTTAATCTGCTAATTTATTAATTTTTTTAAAATTTTGAATAACACATAATTTAAATGTTTATTTAAAGTTTTTAATTAAATAATTAATGTTTCTAATTAAATAAATTAAAATAATTATTATTTTTATACGTTAAATTAGTCTTTAATAATTAAAATTTAATTTGTAAGTATTAATGATTTAAGTTAATTCTATTATATATTTGTGTTATGTTGCTCAAAATTTTACTAAGGCTAGAGCTGTTAAAATGGGTTGGAACCCTCGAGCCAATCCGACTCACTACAGATTTAGGTTGGGTTAAAATTTTTTTACAAATTTTAATACGGGTTGATTTTTAATCCGGCTCACTTAAAATCTGACTCATCCGGGTTGAACCCGTGGTGAGCCGGGTTGGTTCACCAACCCGCAAGTAAAGGGTTACACAAGTATTTTTTATTAAGTTAGGCTTTACTTTGGGTCATGTTACATTATTTTCTTAGCCAACACATAGATAATTTGTATTTTTGTCATTTTGGTTTGTATGTGGATTGTATTAAAGTTTATTTAGATTTTAATTAGAATTATAATTTAGTTTTGACAGAAAAAAAATTGTATTTTTTCAATTAACTGAACCCGTGAGTCAACATGTTTAATCCACCAATCCATGGTAGGTCGGACCGGGTTCAATTTTTTTTGGCTCGTTAATAAGTGAGCCAAATTAGGTTAACTTACTAAATGATCAATCCGTGGTGGGTCGAGTCGGATAATGTCAAGTTACCCATTTTAACAACTCGAAATAAGGCCTGTTTGTTTCGTGTGATGGAAAAGTGTAGACTTTCAATGTATAAAGAAGTGTGAAAATGAGATTTTTTACATGAATGAAGATAAAATTTGGACGTGAACTTTCTTTGCTATAATGAGAGAATTTGAAAGGAAATGAATATTAATTAAATAATATAATTATTATCATTCTAAAATATAATTTTTCATGTATAGAAAATTTATAAAAATTTGTAATCTATCAAACAAGCACACGATTCATCAATTTCCCTAAACTTTTATATGAAATTCTTTATTTTATTATTTTTTCTCTCTTAATTCAAACAACTTTATTTTCACTTCAATTTTCTTTTAAATATTTTTACATTTACTATCCAAAATCCATTCTTTCAAATTCATATTCCAAAACAAACACATTTATATAATAACATTAAATGATATTATAATTTAGTCTTATTTTTAAATAAAATGAGAAATAGGTTGAATAAAATGTATGAAGTAGTCAATGATTTCATGTTATACTTTTAGTATCTCTTTAAATTTGGTGATAATAGCTTTTCACTTTTACCTATGTCTTTTACACATAGCAATGCTCATCTTTTTACACAAAAGCATTTACTTCGAATCCATGAAAATGATAAAAGAAAAAAAAAAAATCATTTGCACTGCACAACACAACCACCAAGATATCCATTGTACTTTTACCAAAAATAATAATTTGTTTATGTGATCTCAAAAAGGATAATAACACAACCATGATTCTTTGCTCTCAAAAAGTGCTATCATCCTTAGTTTGTTTTTAAATTCCAATAAAACCTAGAGAACATTAAGGGAAGTTGTCGCAAATTTTTAATTTGCTCGTTTACATAATAAGACAACATTTTTTTTTGAACACTTCTAAAACCAATAATAATGTAAATGATAGTAAGAGGGCTTTTATGTGAAAGCATATGATTGGTTCTCTTTATACCACAAAGTTTTGAATTAAAATTCTTATATTACTCATGGACAATTAATATTGAATATTTTTAGTGTTTTACTCTAAAAAATTCACTAAGTAATATAAAAGTTTTTAGTTGGTGTTGGTGATTGTTAGGACGAGTATAATTTCGAATAGATCAAGAATAATATTTTTATCAATATTTTTTTTATCGAAAAATTAAATGAAAAGAATTTCAATCAAGGGTATTTTCTTATAATAAATAAATGTGGTCTAATTAAATAATATTTCGGTTTAAGATCAATGTACAGTATTTGTAAGATTATTGAAATCAAATCTGAATTAGAAGTCCACATTAGATAAAATGAGTAATTTATTATTTTGAGATTTTGTTTAATGAGGTTTTTCACTCTTTAAAATGTTTTCTAATGAGCAAATATAATTTTATATTTAATATCTCAATATTTAAAAATCACAAATATCAAATATTTGTGATAAAGTTAAATACAAATTTAGAAACCAATTTATTTTATAGTTAACATTAATGATCAATTTATTATAATGATCAATTTAGAAACTATTTTAGTTACCAATTATTTTTAATTTATAAAAATGATTAATTATTTTTTGTTATTAATAAAATATTTTCTTATAGTGAATATTCTTATTTATCTTTTGAGTTATATTCTAGAATATACATTTAAAGAATGTTAATATTTCAATTAAGTTGGTAACTTTTTTATTATTTGGGTTGCAAAGTGAAGATTTTTCACTACAATAATAAATATTATTATTATGATAAATGTAAATTCAATAAATTAACTTTTTATCTAAGTATTATTTTATCTAAGTATTATTGACAATTAAACTAAAAAAAATATTTATATTAAAATGATAATGTTATTAGTGTGTACTTTTCTTAATCATTTATTTGGTAAACACTTATTTTAATTCCTAAAAGATTCATGGTGTGACAATTTAGTCTTTGAAAAAAATTCTGAGAAATGAGTAGATCTTAAAAATGACTTTTGTTACGCACATTGGTCCTTGTGTTAGGGTTTGTTAGTAACTCTATTTGTTTAGTGAATATTTGATTATGGTACTACATGATTATTGTCTCCTTATTCTCTTCAAATGAACTAGAATGGTGAGTTTTTGCAAACTTTTCATGTATAACAAAACATTCTTCTTTTCAAATCATACCTACCACGGTCATCTTAAAAAACAAATGGAAAGTTCATTTTTTTTCATAGATTTTTTAGTCTCTTTGACTAAGGTTTGAAATTGAGGTTTGTAATGAAGTATAATGTTTCACGCTAATGTGTCTATGATTATATATTCAAATGTATATCGAAAGCTACTTTTATTAAATTCTCATTGTATAACACAAAATTTGTCACGAGTACTTACCAAACTAAATACTAACTACTAAAAACTACTAACTTCAAAGAGATAAAAACATACGCATTAAACAAAAAGTAATCTTCAACTGAAGTTCTAAACGGCCAACAACGTAAATTACTAGGAACTGAATCCGTCATCTACCAACTCATTTCATGAAACAAAAGTTTCTCTTCAATGTCATCATCTGAAGCTCTTAACTTATTCCACAGTTCATTAACAGATGGACCAATCCAGTAAAAGCATGAACAGTGCAGCCACACTTGCTCCTTCAGTCTCATGAAAAATGTTCTCAATTTGCTTTAGAACCAATAGCCCTCTTAGCAAAAGATGGCAAACAGAAAGCCGCAGAATGAAGCTGTAGTAAAAAACGCAGACAAAATATAACAGTTCAGTAAGATGAGAAAAAAATTGGTAGTTGAAGTGAAAGGGAAAAAGATCATCATGGTTGGAGCACAAACCTCAGAGTTGTAAAATTTCAATGGTCTAGTTGACTGTTGACTATCATCCTCATCTATCGAATACACTGGATTCTTGAAGTCCACAGTAGGACCCTCAGTTGAACAAAGCATAAAACCAATCATCCCACTGAAATGGAAAAAATCAGAGCAACATAAGTAAGGACAATCATAAGGGTATTTTGTTTTGAAGAGTGGCATGCAAATGGGAAAATAGATAACAAATTTTGAAGCAGCATGCATACCTTGGGTATGTAGGAACAGTGGTCCATGCATAGTTGACAGAACCTTTGAATACCTGGCGACAATTAGCAACAATGCCCTCAATGATATCCATATGAAGCCATATACTTTCTGCTTGAGTACACACAACTCCCCCTGGACGAAGAGCTCTTGCAACCGACGCAAAAAATGGCTTTTCAAACAGTTCTTGAGCAGGACCTTAAAGATTTCAAATATAATCTCAATTAGAAACATATTCATTAACTGTAAAAGACCAGGAATGTTCAATGATTTTACAGTATAGCCTACCAATAGGGTCGGATGAATCCACTATAACTGCATCATAAGTTCCTTCTTCAACAGCCTTCAAAAATGCAACTCCTAGATCACAGAGACAAACCATCTTGAGAAAAGTTATCTTCAGGAGTAAAGTAGTTCAGGAACATAAAAACTATGGAGAGTAGCTAATCATACCATCACCAATATTCAGTGTCACACGTGGATCCTCGAAACCTACAGCTACATCTGGAAAAAATTGTTTGGAGACCTGCAAAGTGTAACAACTTCAATTGTGATATTTAGCTCATATTGCTAATAGATGTTATTATACATTTAGGTTAAGAAGATCAGGGGAAAAGTATGACAATAACCAATATACTTAAGTAGAAAACCCCCTTTTCAAGTTACAAGAATTAGAAAAGAGCAAGAGAAACAAATTATATGCAAGATTAGTCTGCTACTAAAAATGTTTTGCTTTGATTTGAGGTTGGGAATAATAGTTTTATGGCTATTACTTACCTCAACAACCATCTTGTCTATTTCGCAAATGTCTATCTTCTCTACTGAGGAATAGCGTGCTATTTCACGCAGGACTCCACCATCTCCTCCACCAATAACCAAAACCTAACAGAAGAAAAGAAGCAAGGAAAAGAACAATTAATTCCAAACATACATTATACATTACACAGAATGTTATCCAAACATTATATTCCAAAAAAAGATCATTGCTTATAGTTCAAGACATATCTCAAATGCCTTACCCCACGAGTATGATTCTTCCTACTCTCATCAACACATACCATTCTGTACATTTCTAATAAAAAGTAAACTCAACAACCAAATACATAAATGCAGACAATGATATGCTATATAAACACCAGCAGTGCAGCCCAAGTTAGCATGATGATGGGCACATCAACAATCTGAGTAAACAAATCAATATGAACATTTTTTTTTCACAATTCTTCTGACAAACCCCTGCCCTCACCACTGTCTAAGCGTTTACATTCAATGACTAAAAGCTATACACTTCCTCACAATTGTCCTGAAAATATTTTGTTAAACTAAAAAAATTATCAAAACAGTCATACTCTAAATTACCTTTCTGGGGTTTGGAATAGAGCAAAGAGGAAGATGTGTTATCATCTCTTGGTAGGCACACTCATCCCTCTCTGTAAGCTGAATGACCCCATCCAGAACAAGAACCTTGCCATAAGTGGACGACTGAAAAAAAAAAAGAAAAATCATAGAATACATCATTAAATAAAACCAAGACCACAAAAGGGGGGCAATAACAATAAAACTATCAAATTTAACTAAAAGTACATATTCACCTGGAAGACCATGACATTCTGATAGTCAGACTTCCCTTCAAACAGAATCTTTTCCACCTTCAAAGAATGTGCCTCCCCTGCAAAATTAAAACCAGATTCCATCTCACGTGTTATTACAAAACAACAACACAAACATTCACAACAACACCAACAACTTCAAGATGTGCTTCAGTTACTGACATGACATCATATGCATCCTTTTAACCTATATACATATGCACTTCTCATTGATTAAAAAGCAAAATCTCCCTCCTCATAAAATCAGAACAGATTTGAAAAACGAAAGAACAAAAACTAAACATAGTCCAGAACCTACCCAATAAAACCAAACCGGAAAACAAAACAAAACAAGAAAAGAAACATTAAAGAACAGAGATTTGAAAACACTCTATAGTCCGTTATAGGACAAGCAACATGGAACAATCGAAACAACGATTCCACAAAAACAAGTATTTCATACCCAATAAGCAATTAAACGGAGGGTCGATGAAAAGTCTTGAAATTGAAGGTTGAGAGAGAAGGAGGGGAAGGAAAAGAGAGGGTTTTTACTAACCAGGCCACATTGGGCTGATTTCAGAGAACCAACCAGGAATAACCGCAGAGATACCAGGGTGTTGAGAGTGATTGGAGAGCGTTGAAAGGGTGTCGGTAGCGCCATTTTCTCCGCCGTCTTGCTCTTCTTCTCTGGGTCTCTTGACGGGTAAGTCTGAAACCTGAACCACGTTGTTGTTGTTCTCCGCAGCCATGTTCTTCTTTGAAGTGAGTAGGGAACGCACGAACCAGTGTTGCCCTCTTCTACTCCTTATATAGGTGTTATGCAGATGAATGATTAAAAAAAAAGGTGGTAACTTTGGAGATAAATGATAAAATAAAAAAAAGTGATAACCTTAGAGATAAAAAAAACATAAGTAATTTAATAATATCATGATTCATGTCATGTAAATTAGTCATTGAGTTTTTAAATTTGTTTTTTTCGATGTTAGGTGGGAAAACCTAATCTTTGGACCGACACAATCTTGCTCCTTCTCTCTCTTATGCCCTATTTTTTTTAATTAAACTAATTAACTTATGAAATATACTCTATTTGAATTGTTGGTAATATTTTTTAGAGACTGGGATGATTTGATTTGATTTGCAGATTGAAAGACGAAGTGTAAATTGAGAGAGGTATTTGATTTAGAAAATAAACTTAATTGGAAATAAAGATAAAAAATATAACAGATTGAAAGAGATACGAAATATACTAATTGGAAGAAACCAAAGATGATGTACAGTAGATTGAAAGAGACATTAGGTTAGAAGAAGAAACTATCAAAAATAGTTGTTTTAAAATGCATATTCAAACAAGAAAAAATATTGCTTCGAAAGAAAATATTAAATCAAATCTAATTAATTGGATCAGTTACTTGAAAATTGGATAATTAATTACTTTTAGATTGAGACATTGTACTGTTATGAATAATAAATTAAAAACATTAAAGGTAGTTTAAAAGGTAAATTATTTCAAAATCCAATATAGTTACAAATATATATATATATATATATATATATATATATATATTAAAAAATTTAATTATATAAATAAAATCAAAACATTAGAAATATTTACAATTTAGTTTAATTTAAAAGTATGAGCAGTTACTTTTTCTTATTTTTTTCTTTCCTTTTTTCTTATTTTTTTAATAAAATCTTCGGTAATAATGCCTAACATGACTTCTTTATATTTATATGTATATTTTAGTATATGATTCATTTATCTATTTATTTATATTTTTAGTATATTAATAAAAAAAGTGTTATATCTTTATAAAATAATTAAAATTTTGTTTAGATTTTTTATTTATTTTGTATATTAAAATAATAAAGAAGTGAAAATATTATGTAATAAAATATCATGAAAATTAGGTTATATTGTTGTAAATGTTATTATTAAAATAATGAAATAATAAATCTAAGTTATGTGATAATAATTTTAGTTTTAAATATAATAAATAGAATTAATATATCAAAAGTATTTAGTATAATAACGTTTTTTATAATTAAAAAAATAAAAATCCATTATGAAGAGCAATAATAATAATAATAATAATAATAATAATAATAATAATAAACTATTGACAATAATAGTAACATTTATGCTATCAATATTAATGTTAATGCTAATATTAATGATAATAATCTATAATTATATATAAAGATATACATCAACAATAAAATAAAGAAAATAAAAATTACAAGTAATTGAAATATGATATATGATCTCGTAGTAAGTAAAATGAAGATGTGTGTCTAACCTTAATAATAATAAAATAATACCATTATAATAATATCTCGTAATAATAAAAATAATAATAATAATACAACAACTACATATATAAGAGATATACATTTTTTGTCCTTTTTTTATTTTTACAATTTTATCTTCTTAATTATTATTATTTGTTAAATTTAAATAATTATTCATAATAAAAAATTATTTGTCATTATTATCATTTTACTAATTTTAGTAACTATTTTTTTAATTCAAATAATTACACATATATAAAGATAAAATGAACAACAAAACAAAGAAAGTGCAACTAATTGAGATATGATCCCGTAATAAATACAAGTAAAATGTGTGTCTATCAATAATAATAATAATAATATCATTACAATAATATCGCATGGAGATAAAAATAATAAATATATAACTACATATATAAAGCAATAAACATTTTTGGTGTCATTTTTTGTTTTTTCAATTTTATCCTCTTAATTGTTATATTTTAAATTTAAATAATTATTGATAATAAAAATTTTATTTTTTAGTTTTATTATTTTACTAATTTTAGTAACTATTTTTTTGAATTGAAATAATTATTCATATATAAAGATAAATGAACAATAAAATAAATAAAAATGACAAGTAATTGAAACATGATCCCTACGTAAAATGTGTATCTGACCATAATAATTAAAAAATAATAATAACTATTATGATAATTATAGTTCTTAATAATAATAATAATAATAGTAATAATAATACTGATAATAATAATAGTAATATAATAATAGAAATAATTATAGTTAATAATAATGATAATGATACTTATAGTTGATAATAACATAATAATTATAGTTGATAACAATAATTGTTATTATTATAATTATAATTGACAATAATAATAATAATAATATAAAAATCAAATAATAACTATCATGAAAATTAGGTTATGGATAATATATTTTGACCAACTTTTACCCTTAGATCTTTTATTTTAATTTTTTTAATGGTGTGATATGATAATCTAAGGGTGATTGGAGTAATGAGTTAAGAGTGGGTGAAAAAAAAATAGGTCAAAATATCATTATGCTTATGATATATTGTTGTAAATATTGTTGTAAATATTGTTATTAAATTAATGAAGTGTTAAATTCAGTTTTAAATATAATAAATAATTAAAATTAATATCACAATATGGTGTTAATTGATTTTATGATTTTACACTCCACATATATACTATTAAATTGTCCTATCTCTAGTCTAGTTGATGTGAGACTTCAAACACACCCTCCTCACGCTGAGCATCTTGTGTGTGAGTTTAGAAATGACAGGTGAATATCAAAACATCACAAAAGAAATATAATATTGTGAAGATTTTAATTATTCCTACGACAATATTATCATAAAGAATTTAATAAAACAAATAAATTATTCATCATATTGTACTGTATTAAGGCACATTCATTAACATAAATACTCAACCTTACCTCCAAAAGACAAGTGTATTAAGTAATTTAGAGACCTTGCACTTATCACATGTCTAACTTACTTCTCAGAAGCCATATATAGGTATAGATTTGAAAATTATGATCCAAAATCCCATCATGAGTATGAAAGTGAATCAATGGAATGATTAAATTGTGTATTGTACGAGGTTTGTCCTTCTATGGGAGAAGTGCAGATCTTTGTTAGTTAATTTTATGCATTAACTAGGATTAATATGTGTTGGTCATAAGTCATCTTAAACTCTACTAGACTTACATACTCACATAAAGTTTTGCAATCTAGGTGGTGAAAGTTGAAGGAAGTTCGTATAGTGGGATCTGGGCTGAGACCCCTTTTCTAGCGAAGCCATGAGTTAACTCATCCTTGCCATGCGGGGGTTGAAATCGTGCAGTTTGGTATGTTCGGTCTTGGTACTTTGTTTCATTATTTCATAACAAGTGCAAATTTTCTACCAAGTCTGCCTAAATCCGGATATTGAGCCTAAAATCTTATATCATGTATGATATTTGGTTGTTCTATAGATAATCTGCTTGTGTTGGTTGTAAGTATTAAGGATTCCAATATTATAAATATTATAATATAAGTACCTTTGAATTACCCTTTTTCTTGTTGGTATGTTCTCCATGGCGGATCTTGGTCAATATTTGTGGGGGAGCTAAAATACATTCAAAATCTATACATTTAATTGTTGTGATTAATACAATAAAAATAAATACATGATTTAGGATAATTGTAATTATAAAACAAATCACACATCTAAAGGATTATCCTTATTTTGTCAGATTCTTGAACTCATTAATAATTGAATTAGTATTAAAATTTCTAGCGATTTTTTTTCAATGTAAATAATTATATTGTCAACAGGAAATTCATCCTCCATTTTATTTCGCAATCTTCTTTTGATAATTTTCATTATAGAAAATTATCTTTTTGTTAAAGATGTAAAAATAGGAATAGTTAAAATAAGACGAGATGAATGAAAGAGGATCAATCAATTAGATGTAATTGACTTTTCTGTTTTTATCAAAGATTGTTTTTTTTCTTGTTTTCTTCCTCTCGGGTAGCTTTCCTTTTATCACTTTTAAATAATTAATCTATTCTTTTATTTCTTCATCAATATACCTATGTTTAACAAAAAATAAGACTAAAAGATAATTTATCATAATTTAATAAAAATGTGGGTTACATAATTAATAAAAGAAAAATCTATGATAATCAAGTTACAATTAAAAATCAGTTATGAAAAAACACTTGGTGCATTACCTTGTCTTCTATATTCATAAAATTGAATATACAAAATGTTTGTAAGCTGTGGCGGATCTTGACTACAAAATTTGCCAAAACAATATAATTATTTGACTATTAGATTGAATCATTAGTATAATACTTTAAAAAACAACTCATCTAACTGAACAATTTGATCATTGGTACAATATTTTAAAATATGTGAAAAATTAAAATCTATCTTGTTTTCATCTTCACCAACAACTTCTCTTCTATCACTTTTAAAGAATGAATCTATGATTTTATTCTTCATCAATATATTTTTAAATAAATTAATATTAAAAAATAATTTATCATAATCTAATGAAAAATTGAGAGTCGTAATTATTAAAAGAAAAATATATTATAATCAAGTCACAAAATTGGTTTGAAAAAACACATAATACATTATTTTTTCTTCTATATTCATAAAAAAAATGAATATACAAAGTTCATGGAATAAAAAATAATATTAATAACTATTAAACTAATAGTTCATTATCAAGGAGACAAGACAATTACCTTTTTTTTAAGGGAGGAAGATAACAAATGATAAATGAGAAAAAAAGTAATGAATTTGTGTCTAACTTCTTTTTTTCTTCAAAAACAAAAAGAAAACATATGAGGCTGAAAGATGAGTACAAGTTTGTGAAAACCTAAAAAGACAATGAGAAATAAAATAAAAAATATTTTAATAAATATTTGTTTTAATTACTATTTTGGTTTTTGTTTTCAAAAATGTAAGTTGGTCCTAAAGTTGATTTAGTCTCAATTTGGTTATGATTTTTTAGTCGAAATTTGATATTTTTTTTGACAAAAACAAAAACAAAAAAATAATTAAACCTAAATACTTTTACTCTTTATTATATTAAATTTTATATTTTACTATTTATTATGTAACATCCAATTTAATAGTTTGTCATACTATCAAACAAAACATTATATCATGATCAAACATAGCAGATAGTAAGGGTAACGGTCACACACACAAGGTATATGTATCTAGTACAGTCCTCCACACTGCTACATCTATATACACATACATACACCAGGTAAGAGTAGGTAGAAAGGATGCTAAACTACACCCAAACCCTCAAGATATACAGTAGAAATCTAAACTACAGTGGACACTCCTTGCCAGGCTCCAACTTCTATTCAAGAGGGGGTATCTCCATCTGGTTTAAGCTCTGCTCCCACCAAACATAGGTGATCATTGCAAAAGGGATAATATGCAAAAGCAGACAACACAAACAAGAAGGGTAAGCTAACTGAAAGAAATAACGTCAATACACTTCGCAATCAGTGAAATCATTCATAGCATGTAATTCAATCATAATTTATAGACTCGATATCCGGATTGTGTAAGTGACGTTGGAACTCTTGGTGGCTTGCACCTGTAACGGTTCCCAGACTCTGCAGAGTCTGGACACATGGAGTATTCACCCGACCGTTCCCAGGGTAAGTCCCCTCCACGTCTAAGACTTGATCAAGTCCGACGACGAGGACCTCCTGCTACTCCTCACGACATAATCCATCCTACTCTATCTGAGCTTGAATGATTATTGGAGTTTCAGGATACCAACCATTATAGATTCCTTACATCCTTACACACTACAATTCCACTTGGATTTCCCTTGAAATTCCATTTTAACCTCATCTTCTCATAACTTATATTCATCCAATTTAATCATACAATACATCACTGGTAGCATTCCAATCATACAGGGCCTAAATTGCACAAAGATGCATTAAAACATACATTTTTACCAAAGGAAACAGATTTGAAGCACCACTACTGCAGTAGCTCTCGCTCGGGCTAAAAAGTCTAGCCTAGGCGAGAGGTTATCTCGCTCAGGCGAGCCAGTCTCGCTTAGGCGAGATACTAACAGTGGCAAAAGAGAAAAACTGAGCGAACTCTCGCTCAGGCTAGGCTGGTTTGCCCAGACGAGATCGTTATCTCGCTCAGGCGACCCCAGCTCGCCTAGGCGAGACTTCGCGCAGGAACAGAGGTGCGTTTCCTGGTGTTTTCGCTCAGGCGAGCGTCACTCGCCTAGGCAAAAATACTAGGTCATGAACCTGTTCCTTCATGCGGTGGGTCATTTTATCTAATCAAGATCAATTAATCATCAATTCATGCAATTCAAACACCAGTTTATCAATCAAACATGTAATTCAAACTCATCTACAGATTTCCTATTCGAATTAAGGAGATTGGTTAGCTTCCCTTACCTCTATATATCTTTCTAATTAGCTAAGATCCTCCCACCCAAGAGCTTCAGCTGTACCACCTAATGAGTTGGAATTACAGGTTCAAGTATGAGAAGGGTTCCCAACAGCAGAAAGAGGTTTTACCAATTTCGAATTAAACATGAAGGTAAGGGTTGGGAGTGACTTACATGGAGGAAAAGGAGGAGTTGAAGCTGGCCTCAGGTTTAGGTTCTGCAACAGGGGAAGAGTGATTCAGAATTTCTCTTTTGGTAGAGAGAAGGCAGAGGAAAAGAAGAGGGAGAAAGGTGTTATGAAGTGCAAGGTGTTTCTGTGGTGTGGGTGACAGAGAGAAGAGAGATCAAGGAGCTGAAATATTTGGGTTCCTACATATTATGCTTTATAAAAAAATTAAAAAGACAATTTAAATTTCTATCAATTTTTAAAATACATCACTTATAATTTAAAAAAAAATAAAAAATATATATAATTAAAAAAAATCAAAAGTATATACATAATTAAAAAAAATCAAAAATATTTTGGGAGACCAAGGCCCCTCCCTGCTCCATATATAATCCACCATTGTTTGTAAGATAAAATATAATGTTAAATATTAAACTAATATTTCACGCTACGAGAAAAAAGAGAATTGTCTTTTTTTTTCAAGAATGGAAGAAAACATATAAAAAATGAGAGCACAAAATAATAATTTTGTGTTAAATTTTCTTTTTGTCTTCATAAACAAAAAAAATAAAAATAAAACAAGTAAAAGTTAAAAGCGGGTATAATATGTGAGAAACTCAGAAGACAATAAAAAAATAATAAAAAATACTTAATAAATTTGTTTATTTTTTATTAAATTTGATTTTATATTTTATTATTTATTAACATTAAATGGTATATTTTATAAAATAAATAAAAAAGGTACCTAATCGAATTTTCATCAATTCTCAATATATATTTTTATTATTTAAAAATTTTCCGAAAATTTAATTTTTCTACATATAATTTAAAAAATTAAAAAATAAATCAGTTTTCATATACCACGTATAAATAAAAGAATTTCAAAAAATTTGAGGTACATGACCCCTATCTCTTCAATAGTCGGCAATTGTTTGTATTTTTGTATTTTATTTTCATTGATTACCATAACGATGAGCATATGAACCTATATGAACCTATAGTTGATGGTGAAACTAGACCGAGGAATGATAGTTGAATGAAGTTTTTGTTTTAGATTAGTTAATGTACATAAATATGACATGTGGGTGTAGATACTTCGTAATTGAAACTAACATATGTACTTATTTTGAAATACTTTTATATTAAGAATTGTGGCTATAGTGTACATGTATGTTTCCTATATTCATTTGATCAAAATTTGTCCAATATATATAATGTGATAACCCTATTTAAATATAATAGACCTATATTTTGGTGTTATACGTATTATCCAATCCTAAATAAAATTACTTTAAGGCCTAGGAAGTCAAACCTAATTAGGGCATTGGAGACTAATTATTACTTCTGTCAGATTCAACCCGTTAATAATACTTAGCAAAATATTGGGTAGTTCAATGATGAATAATTTTAGAAGTTATAATGTTTTTATTCATTGAACTTTGAATATTAAATTAAAATTTGTTTATGTTCAATAATATTAATATTTAAATTTTGAAAATAAATAAATAAAATCATTTTAATTTAATTATAGACATGTCATGTATATTTTATGTTAGAATTTAAATTCTTATATTGTTTAATATTTTTACACATCAATGTAAATTACACGTTAAAAAAATTATTATAATTAGATTAAAAATATTATATTTGTTCATTTTAAAAATTTTGAAACTAACATCTATCAAAATTTGGAAGAAAAAGAATTGATTTTACGTCAAAACTAAAACAACTAAAAATATATTCAATTTTATTTTTATTTTAATCACAAATAACAAATGGTAAAAAGTTATATTTTTATAATTGAGAAATAGTAAAAAAAATATTTAATGAACACAAATAAAATAAAATCCCTTGTGGGGTCTAACAGAAAGTAAAAGGAATCTGCTTTTCAGAGTAGAAAAGGAAATATGATTAGGGTTAGGATTTTGATCAATAATGTTCATTTCATTTGGAACGTGCTTTCGGCTGCTACATGTTTATTGCCACGTCATTTTAAAAGTATGGCTCTGAATCATAGGGCTCTCAATTAGGGTTTTTTTCCGTTACCATTTTCTATTTATTATGTTATTCAAGAAAACTAAAACCCTATTCTTTTAACCATATTTTCCAATTATAACTAAAATTTCACCTTAAAATATACAGAGAATTTTAAAAAATAAACTACAAATTTAATTTGAGAACATCATTTATAGTATAGTATTGTGTCTATATTTTGTCTTTTTCTTTGGCTTTTTATGTAATTGTAATATTTAAATTTGGATACGGTTAACATTCATTTAAGTTCGTATTTTAATTTTGAGAGTTTGATGTTGACTTAATTGGAATGCGAACTTATAAAATTTTAAGTCTCATGTTACAATATAAAATATTAGGGATTATATAATTATATTTGAAATATTATGAGTCTTGAGAATTTGTAAAAATATGAAAGATATAAGATAAATATAAAAAATATGCTACACGAAAAATTTGTTATTTTATTTTATTCATATGCTCTCTCCCTTTCATATATATATATATATATATATATATATATATATATATATATATATATATATATACAAAAATATTAATTCAATTTTTTTTTCAAATGCGAATTTAGACGAGATGTGAATTTAAATAAATACAGACTTAAAGAAAATGTTTAATATACATTTCATACTACAAATATTCAATTTACAATTTATTACTCTCACGCCTTCTTTTATGCAAGTGTAAATTAATTAATTAAGATTATAATTGACAAAAAATATTACTTTATTATAGCCATAAACAATATTTTTTTAAAAGAAAGATGCGAGTATAACTTACTAAAACTTAATTATAAGTTGCTTTCCATAGTTTTCTAACTTTCACACCATTACTTTTACCTTTAAAAAGGGATAACAGCAACAAGCTTTTAAGAATGACAAATGCATTGTCAAATGTTCTTTGGCTGCTGTGAGTATGGTTTTAGGACGTTCTATTCAAAATATAGGACCTAAAAATTAGTTAAGAAATAGAAATGAGTTTTCAATAAATGGTATTCGAATATTTAATTATTAAAATTTTAAGTTATAAATAGAATTATATTAAAACTATATTTATTTAAAAAAGAAATATGTATTTCTCTAATGCTTAATCTTTAGACTTTTTCTATTTTCTTTTAAGAGATTTTGACTCCATTTTTCATCTTTTTTAATATTAAAGTCTACCATAATACTCTTGGCATAGAGGACAACAACACCAATACCGATCAATTTTGTGAATAGAATATCAAATTCTACTATATTCTTGAGACAATTCTTGATCTAGTTACATATGGAAGATATAGGATTGTATGTGATCTTAAGTAGTTCCTTATGAATCTTTAATCTTTTGTGATTATAAAGATGTGTTCAGATCATTAATATAAACTTTCTTTATGTAATTAGAACATTTTGTGAGATACAGAGCTTATGAGCAATTGTGAGCTACGAGCTCTCTATATTAGGTAAGGGAAGCTAATAATAATTATTGCTTATTGTACTTTTTGATGAATTGTATATTTATACTAGATGTCATTGCATGATGATTGAATCGAATTTTGATTTTTTGAGTTTAACTAATGAAGAAGCCAATTGGGGAAGTATTGTATTGAGAGTTGTGATATTATATGGTGTGTTGAATTGATAATGAGCACTTGAGTTTGAGTAATTAACTACTGATGGTGGATTATGAAATTGATTTGGTACTTATTAGGATTTATAAAAGGGGTAAAAGTGTCCATTAGAGTCAATTGAGCAACCTTGGTACCATTGGGTGCTCACTAGGCAATGAATTCCAGGGGTCTAGGGCACTGGGCGCAACCTTAGTATCAACAGATGCTCACTGAACAATGAGTTCCAGGGGTCTAAGGCATTGGACGCGACCTTGGTACTATTGGTGCTCACTTGACATTGAGCTTCAGGGGTTTAGGGTATTGGATGAGACTTTGGTACTATTGGGCTCTTACTTGACAGTGAAATCCATTGGTTTAGGGTGTGGGTGCTACCCTGGTACTGTTGGGCACTCATTTGATAGTGAGTTCCAAATGATTCAGCGTTGGGCACCCTCTGATACCGCCAAACGCTACCCTGTTTTCTAATACTATTTGTTTTTTGTATAGTTTATAACAATTATATATGTGTGAGTTGAGAAAATTTGTATTGTGGTTTGATATGAATTATATGGAATGAGAAGGTAGTGATTCCTTGGGTGGGAATACTACTATGTGTGGTGATGTGTGTAGTGTATTGACGACAAACATTAAATTGAGATCATATTGACTCTACTAGTATTAGACTTATACATAGGAAGATAACTAGTTGTAAGAGTCAATAGAGGTTCATATATGGAGTTTTGGAAAGAGATCAAACTCATAAGATGTAGAATGTACCCTCTCATACTCTACGAATTAGGAAGCGGGTCAAATATGATATAGCTATAACTCCTCATAGACAAGTAAATGAGTAAAGACAGACGTATGATCTCGGGATTCTACTCAAGAAATACATTAGTCCTCCGGAGTTTGAGTTTGATGTCTATATGTATGTGCAAGAGCCATGACGGTCTTGTGTGTTACAAATCATAGGTTTGATGTTCGATTATGTAGTGATGTATAATTTTTTTTTCGTTTTCTTTTTTAAGCATTCTTTTATTAAAAGAATTATAAAAGTTTTAAATTATCACTGACTTGTGTGTTTGAGTGTTTTGGTATTCATCTGTTATCATCGTGCATTTCATGAGAACAAAAGAAAATGCAAGACTATACTTTAGGGGTGCTAAGTTGATTTCATAGTTTATAATCTATTTATAATTTGTCCGTTAAAAATAATTGGGTATTTAACAAATTATCATCTAAATATATATATTTCTACAATTGGAGATGGGTAGTAATTTTATTGAATTTTACTTTTAGAGAATAAGTATGTTTGAAGAATTTAAAGTGTTAAAATTGCTTGAATAGAAATTGTGTGAAGGGTGTCTATTTCCCTTTTTAATGGTACGAAAGATCAAAACAATAATGCAGATATTCTTTTTCCATTCTAGTCAAAAATAATTTCTCAACTTGCATATATAGTATTTCTTCTATTTATCTAAATAGTACATTTTGTAAGGCTAAGATTCTTTTATTGAGAGTTGATTTCTTTTCATGATCCACATCCGAAAAATTGTACATTATTTGTATTTTTAACAAAAGAAAACAAATATATAAAATTTAAAAGATACAAAACCTTACTTTTTTATATTTTGAAACTTGTATTAAATATCTACACATGTATGTATTTCCATTTTAAATATATAAAAACTCTCCATTGCAATAAATGAGTGGTGGAATGAAACTATATTTCTTCGTACATGCTCTCTCGATAAAAAAAATAATTGAAAAGTGTCCAATTTCACTAGCATAAGAAAAAGGTGGAGAGGATCTTTGTGACACGTGACTTATGCAGTCACTGATGAGAGGGGAGTGAGGGTTTTAAGGTGGAAATTACCCTTACAACCTTGCAGGTTAATAATTTAAAAAAGAAAATCAAACGATTAAAATATTTACCATATCTGATGAAGAATCTCCGAATAAGTCAAAACGGTGTTTGCAAAAAAGATTGACACCGACAATAGGAGTAAAGACGAATTTGAAAATGACAAGTTACCTAATTGTCCAGCAAATTCAGAATCATTTCCATCCACATATAATGCATTATATTTGTAATTATAATAAATATAATTATAGACCGAAATAATTTATTTAAGAATGAACCTACTTTAAATGAAGCCAAATATTTTATTACTTAAACTATAATGTTTATAAAAAAAAGTTAGTTAAATTTTATTTTATAAAAATTATTGTTTGAGTGATCGAAGGTTATCCGGGTTAGTTTCTGACATAGGTACGTGGAATTGACTCTGTCAAAGATTAATCGAGTCAATTCCAGACAAAAGTCGATCGAATCGATCTTGATCGAAAACTGAGTGAGTCAATTATAGTTGAGAGTCGATCGAGTCATTCCTATCAAAAGTTAATCAAAATTTGATTAAATCAGCTAAGCTAAAAATTGATTAAAACAATTAATTAATGATCAAGTAAATTTATTTAGTTAACAGAGTATTACTTATATGTCTAATTATATATTTAAAAATAATATTTTTCATATTTAAAAATAAATCCATAAACTCCCTTGATTCATTTCTCTTGAGTCATTAGGACTGTTGTAAACTTTTCTAATGACAAACTTTTTAGTCTAATGAGCTTTTTTTTTTCCAACCCACGTGGATCACGATGAAGACATGTGGAGTGACTTTAACAACTCTAAATTTGTATCATTTATCGCTAAATATAAAAGCAAATTTAAGAGGGATCAAGTCAAGATACTCTCAAAATCATTTTAAACGAGTGGCTTTCAATTTTATTGAATATGTTTTTAAACTAACAATTAAATTTTATTTGGTAAATAAAGTTACCATGTTAGACATATGAAATATCAGGATTAATTTGTCTGAAAATGAATTGATTGCCTTTTTATTTATATATTATGTATAAAAGTAATAATTTTTTATTTTATTTTATTCTGTTTTAGAGGTCTTTGATGTGTATAAAGCCTCCGGCCCTAGCCCAATTTAGCACTGCAATAACTTTGGGCCTAACTGGTATTAAATCCATGGTCCCTTCTCTAACTAAATTTAGTAGTACAACAACTCTAACAAGTTTTTTATATATCTAAATATACTCTGAATTTCTTTTTTAATATATTTATGTTATGAATTGTATGATTTAGAACAATAATATGAATTAAATAATTTAAAATAATTTGAATTATGTAATTTATTGTATTATTTATTAAATAATCTAAAATTATGTAAACTAAACTATTCTTTTATTTGCTTTGAATTTATTTTAATATTTTTGTTACATAAATTTTTTTATAATAATAATTATTAAATTGTTAAAAATTTAATAATGAAAAAAGTATTCAAGAATCTTAGCCAGAAACTTTATTTTACAGTTTTTATATTCATAATTTTAATTTTATTTCATAAATAACTCATAATTAAAATCCTTCAATATAAATTTATTATTTTGGTTTGGTCATTGCAAATACAATGCAGTCAAAGTATAAAATAATCTTTAAAAATTCACACTTACATATGTTTATTAGTTATTAATTAACTCAAAGGATGCAACTGATATTTAAATACAACAAGTAATTTAATTTGATTCTTTATTTTTAAACCAAAATTATAACAAAATCGCTATATTGGGAAAGAAATAGACAAAAAGGAAATAAAAAAAAAATGAGTGATATTTTTATATCTAATTTCGGGTTATCGTTTTGGGCGATAGTCATGCACAATGATTTTAATCATAAAGATAAATTATTTAAATTATTTATGACCAATTTGAGTCTAATTTATTTTATATTTATTTCAGGTTTACCTATTCGATTAAAAAAAGTTTGATTTATGGTTAGACTAAACTATTTAAATGAGTTAAATTTTATAAGCTTGTCAATAATAATCAACTTTTAAAACATTTATTAATTGGTTATTCTTTCATTTTACCTTATATGTTAGGATAATATAACTTACCTTTTTAAGGATTTTTTATATAATTTACACACTTTTAAGGTGGTCCATATCCAATAATTCTTTTTATCCATAACTTTATTATGAGATTTAAATTGCTAATTTATTAATATATTTATAATACGTTTTGGTAATTTTATTTTGTATTCACTTTCTATTTTTATCAATTTATGTTACAATGTTAACTAAGTTCTCATTGGTATGTTAGTGAATCATAACATAACCCAATAAAAAATTATTCTTTCACTCATCCTGTATTTTCATATTTTCTTGTGACTTTCACATGATTTATTTAGGATTATCTAATGTAAAATAATAAAAAAGATGGTCCAAATTAGTTGTTGTGAAATTTACACTTTTATGACATGTCTTACAACAAATAACCTACAATCCAGGCAACAATGTATGACCACAACGTGGAGTGTTTTTTTTTTTTTCACTGTCTCCTTCAATCATTAGGTCAATTCTCTTCCTTTTAATGCAATGGATGTTATAATTCATATAAAGAAATTGTTTAATGAATTCAATAACTTGATTCAGAGGCACTTTTCTACTTACTTTTTGCTTATTCAATATTTATATCTTCACACACTTTGAGTTGACACTTTTATTTTATAGTACTCTATCACAATCATATAAAATAGCATATAACCTATAAATTAGCTAACAAACAAAATAATGAAATAAAAGGACACAAAAATAAAAATAAATGTTTTGCTTGAAACATATCCTATGTTAGTTTGACTTGACCCCACTTAACCCTATATATAATAAATTTCAAAAACACCTACCTTTGCTTTCGTACTTAAATTCACAGACCAACCTTTACACCAACAACAATAACCATTAACCCTTGAAACAAAACAAAATCCTAAATAAAAGTTTGGTACTTACCAAGAAAAAGAAGAACAAAATCCTAAATAAAAGTTTGGTAGTTACAAAGAAAAATAAGAAGAAAAAGAAAGTGACTTCACCATTGTCATCTTCAAAAAAGTGACTTCAATACCAATTTAGGATTGGAAAATGATATTTTAACTATTAAATTTTAACAATTTTCTTTTACAATATGATGTGTCATCTTCTAAGTAGTTTTGGAATATTGAGAATGAGAAAATAAAAAAATGGAAAATCATTTAAAAGATACCACCTAAAGTTGTAAGAGAAAGTTGTCAAAATTTAGTAGTTAAAAAATTATTTTCCTTTAAGATTATCTTTCTTGAGTAGCTCATGATTTGCTAACCTTCCATTTCATTGCTTCGCACTCTCAATTTGGGAAAAAAAAATAGCACCATTAAGTGTACTTACACCAATATACACTTTCTTTTTATAAATTAGATCTTCATTTTCACTCCCGCACCTATAATGTCCTCACATTATTTGACCATTTTTTTTTCAAAATAATAAATTCTAAAAGGTTAAATATGTCTTGTGACTTTTAAATTTAAATGTAAAATTAGAATTCGACTATATTCCAAACTTTGATATATTTTAGTTTATAAACGTTAAAAAATAAAAAGATATAGTCCTATTAACTTAAAGGTGTTAATTATTTTTTATATACTAAATGATGTTCCAAGCTAATATTTAACCTGAAATGTATCGAATTGTATAGAAAACTAAAAAATTAACCTCAAACGTTGTTCGACAAATAAAAAAAGTGTAACGTAGTTGGGTTAAGAGGATTATATCCATTCATTTTTAAAGTTTGAAAACTAAACTGTATCAAAGTTGAATATATGAATAAATTTTAATTTTGCATCAAAGTTTAAGAAATAAAAACATAGTCATACCATTTAAAAAAAAAAAAGTCTTCAAATGGACTCAATGACAAAATAATTTCATAAATAAACATGTTAACTATACTTGTTCATAATTCAATTTTCAGATAGTCAAATTTTCATCTCTCATATACGGTTCCAATGAAAAAAAAAACTCAGAATCTAGTTCTTGAAGACTCGGATTTTGGATGGATTCTTTATTTTTCCTTTCTAAGTAGAGAGCAATGTGTTAAAAAAATAATTAAAATTAATAAATGAATATAATAATATAATAAAAGTAATAAAAGAGGGATAAAATAGAAGAATGGAAACATAATAACCTTGCGTCCCGGGTTCCTTTTTCCATTCCCTTTCAAAGTCATCCTCCATCTTCATTTCTCTCAATATAGTATATTACATTATAGGTTGAGATATGTATGAATACGATAATAGAGAATGATAGACTATGTTTGAAGGAACTTCCAAGTTCATGAGTAAGATTACCTTGTTAGCAATATAGAGATGGTGGTAGTGATTTTTTTTAAAGGTCTGGATGTATTGTCTTGATGGTACTCGATTTCACATGTTTAGTGATCCCAAGAAACTCGTACACTTATTTTATCAGAAGGAATTGGATACAATATAGTTAGAGATGATTAAGTTGTAAAGGTTGTGATTTTGAGTTTTTGTATCTTTTATGGGAGGGAAATATCATTGGAGAGGCCTTAAGTAAGGACACACAAATAATTTTTTTGGACAATAATTTTTTTTCTATTTATTTAATTATTATTATTATTATTATTATTATTATTATTATTATTATTATTATTATTATTATTTCCTACAATATGTTTATAAAATTTAAAGACAAAATTATACGATGATATCTAATTATACTTAAAATATTCACACACACAAAAATATATATATATATATATA
>Ga0214544_1001111_pt1 | contig 54281 bp, 25 predicted proteins | sample CNSS3metaG_FD_160074 | JGI IMG/M metagenome (GOLD analysis project Ga0214544, IMG submission 160074) | Root nodule microbial communities from cowpea collected in UCLA plant growth center, Los Angeles, California, USA - CNSS3 | ecosystem: Host-associated > Plants > Roots > Nodule | place: USA...
ATATATAAAGATAACAAGGAAATAATAGATTGAGAATCGACCCTGTGTCAAATAATAACAGAACTTGGATGGATATATAATCCACTTTGTATTAATCTCACGAAGAAACTTTTTTATTAAAACTTTCTAAGATTATATAATTAAATAGTATATAAAATACAAAATTCTTTCGCAAATCGATAGTCATTTATATAGAGAAGTTTGAAAGGAAAAGGTATATAAATTATTTTAATTTATTTATATAAGAATTACAAATAAATTTGTTTAGAGTGGTACTATGTGTATTTGTGTGGAATTTGATACAAAATCTTCGCATTAATTTATTGAATTTATATAGGGATGAGAGATTTTTACTGACGTTAATAAACCTGTAAAAAAACAAAAATTTATTGACAAAAAAGTTTTACCAACAAATTTTAAAATTTTAATTATGGATAAAAATATTTGTTAGTAATATCGTTAAAATTTGTCTTCAACATCGACAAAATGATTGTAATTTGTATTACTGACAAATATTTGTGTCGTTAACATATTTCTTGTTTTTTTTTTTCTAAATTATAATTGTTATTACCAACAAATTTGTTCATTGGTAAATTGCGCCAGTAAAAAAGGAACACATTTTCCCACTTTGAGTTTTGCCTAATTATTGTAAAATTTATTAATAATTATGTCTTAAAATTTGTCGATAGTTTGTAATTTCTATTATAGGTGATTTTTTTCGTCAATAAAATCCACCAATAAAAACAACAATTAATTTCTCGTCAAATTTGAAGATTTTTTTTATAGATTAAACGGGATGACTCATAAGAATAAGAGAAAAACGAGGAAGAGAAGAATGAGAAACCAAAGTCAGTGTCAATGGTGGTGGTGAAGACACGATAACGATGCAACAATAGTAAGCAAAAACAGTGGAGGAAGAGGAAGAGAAAGAGAAAGGGGAGGAAGAGGAGAGTGAGGTGGAACTCAAGGCAACTAATGTGATGACAATGACAATAATGGAGAAGGAGGAGGAGGGCGAGAATGAAAGGAGGAAGAATAATAGGAACATAAGAAAAAAGGAAGATGACTCTATGCGATAATTACAGACGAATTTTACTGACAACAAAATTTGTCAATAACTACTAACATATATTTATCGATGAATATTGATTGATGAATTTTTTTTGTTGGTAATCACAACAATTTTTTTTTATTCGTTGGCAAAATTTATTAACAAACAATTGACTATTAATCGTTGGTAAGATATAAGTAAACTTGAATTAACAACAAATTTTGTTCATTACTAATTAGTAATTTTCTTGTAACTACTTTGCTTATTTATATTTTTATAAAATGACACTGCATTTCTTCCTTTTACTTAAAATATTATATTAACTAAAACTTAAATAAAAAATAATAAAAATTGAAAAATTAAAATTTTAATATAAATATTAAAAAATTTCTTATTTACATAAAAACTTAAAATATATAAATAAAATAAGAAACCAACATCATTTCTATCAAAATATCCATGAGTATTTTTATTATGTATTTTAAGGGTGATAGTTGTGTGTCAATTTATTGAACACATGAAGTAGTTAAATGCCTATTACAAAACCACAAGAGTTTCACTAAAGAAAAAATAAGTACAATATTTCCATTAAATTACAACCAAAACCCAATCTAAATTTTTATTAAGTTGACTTATTAAAGAAAACAAATTCGATATAAACCTAATCAAGTTAAATAAAAAATCACATTAAACTCAACTCAATTAAAAGTTGCACTCCTAATGAAAAACAAAAAGGCAATATAGTGTCTTTCTATAATTGAAACACATAAAAATAAAACTAACTAATCCTAAAGAAATAACAACGGATCTTACTATGTGATTTTTGTGTGTCATTTTCTTTCACAACATCACATTATAATACTAGTTACTAATGTGAACATACAAACATCTAATAGTGTTTTAAGGAGAATCATATCGAATTATTGTAAGGAATAGAATGATTTACCGAAATTATTAGTATATATAGTTGATTTATAACAACTATTTCAAATCATTGTAAAAGCAATATGATGACATAAGACACAAAATTATCATTGTTGAAGATGAAGCCAATTATCATTTCACGAAATTGTTAATAAAAAAGCACTAAGTTGGATACAAAGTTAGTAAAAACATTTGCACCCAAATGCTTCTCACCTGTAATATTTCATTCAACTAAACATAATTTGATAAACAATTATGTATTTCATTTCAATCCTTTACAAAATGTCTCATTGAAAAATCATTTAAATTATAGAATTTTTTTAAGTAATCTCTAAATGTTTATCCTTTTGCCAAATAGAATGGTTATTATTTCAACATTTATTCGAAACATTTCAACAAGTAACTAACTACTAATAAGATATACGTAGCTAGTAAGGAAGATCTTTTACGCAAAAGTGAATTAAATTTTGCCTAATCACCTTAAAATTGAGAGAGATTTTGTTACATGCAAATATTTATTCAATTTTTCTGATTTAAACAAATTTGAATACTTTTCAGGACTTATTATATGAGATTTATCCACCTACAAAGTAGATTCTACCTTGAAATAATCCCATACTTTGATCTAAAACAAAAACCCATTTATTATTTCTCTTGTTTGGTAAGAAATTGAAATAATTAACAGGGAAATCTTACTACAGGTTAATAATCAAATTTTCCTATAACTCCTAATCTTCAAAAAATCAATTGATAAAAGAAAAAATGAGATGGTGACAAAATAAAATATTAACATGAATTAATGTTGGCTGAACATTTGGCACATTTATTTCCTTCTTTATGTAGATTCGAGTCTTATCTCGGAAGTTTGTTCCTTGGCACCTTTGAGGACACTAGAAGTTACAACCACCTTCTCCTAATCAAGCTAAAAGCATCTTTAAAACAAAAGTACCGTAAGAACTTTTATGAAATTTTATTTTAACTTGACTGAATTTTACTTCCTGTCCCTCACGTCCTTCTGCGTTATTTCTTTGAAAACAAAAACATTGAAAGATGAATTCCTTTGCCCTTCCTTAGCCGCCAAAGTCCACGTTGACTTAGTCCCACGTGGCACCCAACCACCAATACTTTTCCTCCATGTTCATGTTCATTTTTTAGCATTCAATAAAAGATCATGTCTTATAAAAATAAACGATCCTCTATTTCACACAGTGCTGAAGTCGTCTTCCTTCATCTAAATAACTTCACAATATTCCCATATTATAAAAGGTTCTCTAATTCAGAGAGAGGGAAAGAACATGGATAAGTTATGCAAGTTGTGTGATGAGGTCAAGCTTTTTCTTTTTCTTTTGTTCAAAAACTATTTTGCTTTGTCAGTCAAATGTGGGAAAATACTGTTTGCCAAAAACAAGGGCAAAGTGTGGTGATAGAGAAAGCTTCAACTTTAGTTGGCCCAAGCCTGAACAAGGCGTGCCACAATTTAGAATTGACTACTCGACTTCAAGTGCTAGACAGTTGTCAGATTCAATCCCTCGTTACAATTTCTGAAAAATGTTTAATTCAATTATATCGATGATGTAGAATAAATAGTAAATATTGTACTTATAAAGAAATAAATGAATCATTCAAACACACACAATTGAACAAAAATGAATAACCCCCACAGGTAGCGGATACAGCAAATCCATACCCATATCATAGCCTAAAGACTAAAGTAAAGAAAAGGGAAAAAATAAGCTTTATCTTTTGACAACTAGGTCCATGATTAAGGAGTGAACAAAAAAACAAAGGGGAAAGGAAAAAGGACTTCGATCATGAATGGCGTGGGTATGCAAGGTGTCATCATCATCACCATTCACAACTCCAATAATCATCTCCAACAATAAAATGAATCATTCTGCTGCATTTGGAATAACTCAGACCACTAAGGCTTATATCAATTAATAATAATCATTCTGCTGAATTCCACACTTGAGATTGGGAAAACATACGGAATTGAACTAAAAACAATGCTTACAAAGAATATGCGACGAAAACGTATGAACATTAAACAAATCAAGTAATTTAGCATGGCTTCTTCCCCAATGGTGTGTTCTGCAGCAAGAACAATCTTTCTCTGGAGTCCCCTTCGGTGATGATTTCTGGAGAAAGAATAAAACAAACAGGGTACACATCTATTGCAAAGAGACTTCTAACTACGTAGTTGTACCCATTTCTATGCCTATTTACAGTAAGAATCTCAATTCTCAAACTGAAATTTGAAAACTTGCTTCCAAAATGCAACTCCACCCAAATCAATCTTCCAAAACCCATGATGTTCTCGTGCTACTGCTACTTCTTCTTCTACTGAAGAGCGAGGTTGAAAGGCTACGGCTTCTGGTCAAAGCCCCAATTCTCCCAAACCAATTGCGGAATATTCTGCCAAATCCACCGCGACTTTCCCTGACTCTCCCGCTTCCAACTGACAGAGAGATTCTCCTGGAACCTTCGCTCGAATTCCCACCACTCTCCATCTCCGTGTACACCACCGGCAAGTGGCTCTCACCGGCGAACCTACCCACAGCGAATCCGCCGCCAGGCAGTCTCCAGATGGTCAAACCTACTGCTTCCTCCTCGATCTGGCCCGCAACTCTGCTCTCAGATGATGACTGCTCCGAGGGCAACTCGTGGCGGCACACCGGGCACGAGTTTCGCATCGAGAGCCACGGGAGAATGCAATCGGAGTGGTAGAGGTGCTTGCACGGCATCTCACGCGCCAGCGCGCCCAGCTCGAAGGCCTCTTTGCAAACAGCACAGTGCGTCTCTGTCACGACCTGAGACTCAGCGATTTGCACCGTCGGCATTGACTCTATCGCCGCCTTGGACGCCGGCGGATTCTCTGACCTCCCGAAGCCGTTGATCTCGATCTGCGAAACCTGCTCCAGCAACCGATCGAATCCCGATCCGAGCAAAAACTCCGACATCGTCGACGGCAGCGGCCGGAGACCCGCGCCATCGTCGCCGTCGTAGTACAACTCAAAACTGCTCTCCTCGTCCTCCCCCGGCCCCCGGAGCACGATCACCGGGTTGAACGGCGAGTGCGTCCCGGCGTTGCGGCGTCGGCGGCGGAACCCCTGCCTTCTGGTGGCGCCGTCAGCGATGAGGGAGACTGCCGGCGAGTGGCCGGCCTGGACCTTCTCGACGAAACCGCCCTGGCAGCGGGGACAAACGACATCGTTGTGTTCCTGGATGTGAACGAAGCGGGTGCAGCTGTAGCACCAATACGACGTCGTGTCGGAGCTCATGTTTTTGTTTTGTTGAGAAGAAAAAGTTGAGAGAGGAAATGAAATTATAATTGCCAAATTCCAAATAGGTGCGCAATAGATAAGACCCTTTTAAAGAGTCAGAGCAACTACAACGCGTCTCTTCTGGTGGCTACACACCATGCCCAACACTACCTGTGCTGGAAATTACGCCTCATTTCTTTTTTTTTTTTTTTTTTTTTTTTTTTTTTTTTTTTTTTTTTTTTTTTTTTTTATTTCTCTTTATTTTATTATTTAGTTCATTTTTATCTAAATTAACTAAAACCAAATTAATAAATCTTACTCCTCACATCTCAACTTGTAACACGATTAATTAAAAATAATTAAAATATATTAATTGATTATTGAAGTAGGCGTCACAGCTGACAAGACCGTGAGTGGCACCAACCTAAGCCACTCACTCACGGCAACATAATTCTCAATCCTTTTATTTCACATGGTAAATATTATATTATATTCCTTTTTATACATTAAGAAACATTTTTGCTTAATTTTATTTTTTATTTTGGAATGAAAAATAGTGAGAGTGAAATGATTAGCTAGTTCATTACTTTACACGAGAGAAACAGAGTCCGCTAGATCATGAACTTGGTTTCCACGATGCACAGCTTCATTCATGCACACATTCTTTGGGTAACAACAACAAAATCATTTTTCTTAACATGCCATTCACACTATTCACTCACTTTCTAACCACTACACTACTCAATCATCATTTCTCCCTTTTTGCAATAATATTATATACTAATACACCAAAATGGTAATATAGATTATAAATTTTACTTTTTACAATATTTTAATTAATTTAATTTTAATTGGAATCCTGTCTGTCAGATAAGAAGGTCAATGGTATAAAAGAACACTCTTAATTTTATTTGAGTTTAAATTTTATTTTAATTGAGTTTAAATTTTGTTATAGTTAAAATTGTAATCATCAAGGACGTGAATAAGTGTTGTAGTTGAAAAAATAATAATTACATTTATTTTCAATTAAATGATGTTATTATTAAAAACACATGTAAAAAGTGAAATTTTAATTATATTAACTTATATTTAAGTTTTATTTTGAAATAAATTCATTTAAGGTGAATAAATGACACAATGAACCATTTTAAAAAATCTCGAATAAGTAGTTCAAAATTTTAGAAGAAATGAATATGATTAGAATTAATTTGGAGAACGTACTTACACGTGTTGAGTAAATGATTGACCACTTCAAGATAAGGTTTTATTCTAGATCATTGTCTACAAGGTCAAATACAAATACAATACAATAATCTAATTTTTAAAATACAATTAATATTAAGAGTTAATTAATGTATAAAGGTTATTATTATAATCACATGTAAATTTTCCATTCTCCTTTAATCAGCGGACTAAACCTGTGGACTCCAGTATTAAATAGCCACTTTCTTAGATTCTCAATTCATCAATTCACTGTTGATTCTGATTTCTGGTCTTCTATATATTTTTTAAAGGGATTAATTAATTCAGCTCATAACATTTTCAAAATCATACACATTCATTACAATGGATTTCAGTGAATGCAAGTTGTAGCAGATAATTTGAAAAACAAAATTATCATTTATTTATACTTTTAATTTAAGTCAATATCATTGTTTCGTATCCATATATTTTATATTAAAAAGTAGTAGGTTTTTGGCAGTTTATAAATTTCCAATCTCTTCATTAAATGTTTGTTAATATTCATATATATATTAACTTTACATATCCGTAGAATGCGTAAAACCATTCATATGCATCTACACCAACTAATCTCACCAAACATGATAATAAAAACACAACCAAAAACCTAATATTTTTCATTACATCGCATGAAATAACTCATTGGTCTATTCTGTATTATTGATGGCACGCCTTAGCAATTTAATTTAAATATTTCAATATATAATAATATATTTGAATTTAAAGTTTATAATTTATTATAATATTTTAATGTGCTACACAATATGTTATCTTTTCATTTTTGTTTATTTAAATTTGAATTTTTGTAGGTTATTATTACTTTTCGTTAAGTTGTTTTTTCTTCAATTTATTGAATCAGAAGCCAATATCCTACGATGGAAGTTTTGGATATCACAAACATTACAAGTTTCACCACCACAAACATTAATTTCTTTTTTTTAATATAATGAGCTCTAAAAAATTTAAAATTTAGTTGAATGTCTACACTTCAATTTTTTAATGATGTGACTGTTAATTAATTTATATGAACTTTATCTTACTCGTAATTTTGTATAGTTCTATTTATTGTGCTCTAGTTGTTAATTATATGATATTAGTGACAAGATAATATTATCGTTCGTAGGCTGATATTGCTTACTTGGTAAACCTATTTCTATCTAATCATTTTCTTAATTTTCAACTCATAAAATTCATTACTAAAGTAATTAAGATGGTTTCAAGAAGTATATATTTTAATCTAATTAATTTAAATGATTAGATGTTATATGATTTAACTTTATGTAGATAATCTGTTACTCGATATTTTTATTTTTATTTTTTGTATAGTTACACTAGCTGCAGTAACATTTTTATTTTTGCTTTGAGCTTGTAATAGTATATTTTATAATAACGGTACTGTTCTTTATGAATACAGTAATTAATTCAGATAAGCATGATCTCCTCCAAACTGGAACTTTCAAATTGATTAAATATAAGGTTAAATAATTTTTGGTGTACTTTCAAATTTTAGTTCATTAAAATTAGTACCTTAATTTGTTTTCTTCTGTGTTTTAGATACCAATATTTAATAAATATATTATTTTGGTTTTGACAAAAAAAATTATATTACTTTTAGATAGACAATGTTAAAATGCAATCGTCATCCTTATACATTTGCCTGTGTCTCAGCATTTGATACCTTCAAATTAATATGTCAACGTAGCTAATATATATCATGTTCATATTACGATATTTATTAAATTTTAAATACCAAAATTACTAATTTTCTTTTGGAGATAATAAGTTCAATAAAGGTTAATTTTGAAGTCGGGAAAAATTTATTTAACCCCTAAAAGTACTAATAAGTATATATGCGATTCCAATTTATAACAAATGAATACAATACAAACATTTAATTGATAATTTAAAAATCTCTCCCTCTCCCTCTCTTTGTCGTACGTGTGAGATAAATTATTTTTAAACCACTAATCAGCCATATTTTTTTAATTTATAATTTGTGAGTGTTTTTCTTAGCTGTAAGTTCTAAAATATATAAACATTTTATTTTTTCAAAATTAAGTTTGTCAAAATAATTACATCAGAATTCATTACATCAATTTTAATGGTTTTCCAAACATGTTAACACTGGTCAACTGAAATAAAAGTTAACCTTAATAACTATAAACAATACAGTAAAACTATAAAAGGTATAAAAGAATATTCGGTAACAATATAATAAACACATAATTGTAAAATAATGTTACAACAAGTTGTAACAAAGGAATTTGCTAATCCCTATCTTCCATTTTTTTACAAAGACCTTTATAATATTACATTTTGAGTGTTTTAAAACAATTATACCTATAGGTCACTAAAGTTTTATTCCCAATCAAATAATTGAATGCATTAACAAAATTTATAAATGCATGATCACATACACTTATTCTGTTTTTATAAAGAATATAAGGTGACAAACCACACCTTACCCAACAGTTTTATATTTCTAGCCAAACATTTTTTTAATCTATTATTTGTCCAGTAATAGTATGATTAGGATATGACATCAAAATTTTGATGATTAATAGCTATAAAAACATGATAAACAAAAACATGTTTTGATGGTGTCTTCTGCTCTGGATCTTCATCGAATTAAATTCAAATAAAAGCCAATAATGAACAATAAGGACAAATGAAAGGCCAATCCAATCCAACATTTCCTATGTTGCAATGAATTTCTTTAACTAATAATCCGACAACATCGTAAATTACTCACTATCCACTGTTAAAACATGTCTGGTTTGAAAACAGTGAAAACTTAAAAAGGTGACAGTAAAATTGGATTTGAAAGCAAGGAAAGATGACCTGAAATTGGTTCTTATCTTAATCATCTTTCTCTTCATCCTCTTCCACAACCTTTTGCCCAAATCCTCTGGGTCCAGCTCTGGCTCTTCCCACCACCTTCTTTTTCTTCTTCTTCCCCTTTTTACTTGCTTCTTCCTTCTCAAACTTCTCCTTCTCTCTCTTCTGCAGGAAATCCACCACTGCTAGATAAATCACCTGCAAATGCAACACAAACACAGTACAAGCTTTCAGAACATGACTACCTCACTTCAAACAAATTAAGATTTTTTGGTTTTTTTTTGCAGAATTTTACTTACCCCAATAGTGATGGCGGATAGGCCAAGGAAAGCCAAAAAGAAAAGCGCGGATACGACAGTGGCCACCCCTTGATCGGTGGTTGGGTACAACTTCTCCACAGCAGCCGCCGTGGTTTCCGCCGTAGAGATAACATCTTCGGCGGCGGCGGCAGGAGGAGGAGGAAGAAGAATAATGGGTCGGAGTGGGTTGTGAAAAAGGATGGATTTTTTGAATGGGGTTGTGATGGGGAAGTTTGATGAGAGAGATGGAAGAGTGGTTGTTCTGAGAGGGTGGTATGAGTGCAGAGAAGAAGAAGAAGAAGAAGAAGAAGAAGAAAGAAAGGTTGTAATGTGTGGGGAAGATGAGATTAAGGAAGATGCAAATCCTGTGGCCATTGCTGCAATTCTCACCACAGTCTCAGCCAATCACTTTTCTTTATCACACGTGGCACCGCTTTCTGATTATTGTGGAAGGACTTCTCCAACGGGATTTTGAAGTTCTACTATCACTATAAGAGTCCTTTGTTATGGGCCCATTAACTCATGGTTCAAATTTTTTTCTTGTTTTTTATGTCTGGGCTTTTAATTTCTTCACCTCCAAAATTTCTTCGCGCACCTCTTCAAATTTTTAAAATAATATTTGTCCTTTAAAAAAGTGACTTTTGGATTATATTTTTTAGAAAGTTTCAGAAACAAGTTTTTGGAATTTTCAGAAGATAATTTAAAAGCAGAATATTTGGATTGAAATTTTTAAAGAATAGGAAACATGTGAAATATATTCTGAAACAAAATTTTCGAAATGAGATTTTCAGAAAAAATTCCAGAATTTGTATAATACCTTTTGGAATGATTTTTCCAAAATAAAGAAGATCTATAAAAAGTTTCTTTTAGAACATATGAAATATATTGTAGAAAGAACTTTTTAAAATAATTTTTCCTTTTTTTTTCCCATTTTTCTCTTCTTCTCCTGCAGTATTCTTCCATTCTTTTTCTTTCTCAGCTGTAATGATTTAGTGGCAGCACAGTGGTTGTGTGCACAATGACAAAGAATGTTTAAGTTATTTTTCCTTTTTTTTTTTGGGTACAGTTAGCAATTGCGAGAGTGAAAGGAGCAATAGTATCTATAGCATGTTATACTCAAATATAGACCCAAACACATGAAAGCCCATTTACAAATGCAACAGACGTGTAAATTTTTTTTACATTATTCCCAAAATAAAAGGTATTATAATTTTGTTTAGTAAATTTGATATCTATTCAAGAATCAATCTTTGTGTATAATATAAGAAATAACATTCCCTACAATATTAAATGCCAGGGTAAAGCTATTAGGAAATATTTCAAATTGCAATTTATACGGGGTGATAATATACTCTCTTTTTTTTTTCACGTTGAATATTTTTTTCCCATATAATTCTATATTTTATTCATTATATGACATGGCTTGTAGATTTTTTATATCAAATCAATCTAATAGTCTGACTTTGATTATTTACCTGCTTTGATATATTTAATTATTTTTATCAGCCCTTACATTTCTTCAAGCAATTTTAAATAGAATGTGATATTTATTACTTATAGTTAAAATTAATATTTTCAAATATGAATTCAATTTTAACTCTTCAAAACAAAATGTATAATTAGAACACAATATTTACTCTTTATGTATATTTATTAATAATAAACACTAGTATGTGATACGATTAATTCATAAGGGGAATAGGCATATATATGTAAATAAATGCATTATATTAGATATAAAAAAAAGAAGAAAATATTGCATAAGATTGGATGAATATTACAAAATAATTTGAGTTGTTAATTGTTTATATTATTTTTTTTTTCAATGGATGTTGTTCGCTGCCATGAATAAAAATCGGTTAAATAATGTGTAATTTAGTGGAATAAAATGGCATCATGAAAATATTTTAAAATTTATAATTTTTAGACACCAAAATAAAATTCACCCTAAAAAATATTATGGATTTTCTAAATTTAGCGGGTAAATTAACAGAGACAGAGGTAATTAACAATGAAGATTTATTCATTTTTTTTTTTTTGTGTGTTTGGTGTTAAAGGAGTTAAAAGAAGTTTGGGACATTGAGTGATAAGAGAGAGATGTTGGTGTTTGAAGAGGTTGATGGAGAATCCTATGAATGAGTCGAAGCGATGAGAGAACAAAGCTTTGGAGATAAGATGCATGGAATAACAGCAACTCTCTCTCTCACTGCAAACACTTTTCTTTGTTGTTCCCACAACACTCACCTTTCTCTCAGATCTCTTCAACCAAATTGTTGCATACCCACTTCTAAACTTAGCTATTCAAGTCGTTTTCACCATTTACAGTGGAAGCAGCAGAGAAAAGAAAGATGGGGCAATAGAATGATGGTGGTGAGAGCAAGGCGTGGCGAGTCGCCGTACGAAGTTTTGGGTGTGTCTCCATCCGCAACTGTCGACGAAATCAAAAGGGCGTATCGGAAACTTGCTCTTAAGTATCATCCTGATGTCAATAAAGAGGTGATTACTTTGTTTAAATCTAATCAGTGTTGTTGTTCTCTCAACATTCTGTGGATTTGAAAATTAGTTTTGAAAATGGTAAGGAGATTTGACAATTGTTGGTTTGTTGTTTTGTTTGAGTTAAGTTATCGAAAGTTAAGTGGAAAAGTAAATATTTTCCCCATATTGTATTATCTGTTGTGATAAAGAGACATAGACATTGCTTATAATTTGGGGAAGCTTTTGACAATTAGCGGTTTTTACCTTTATCAGGATGTTAATCGATTTGAATTTTCTCTAATGTTTAGTTTCCGGGGTGGGGGGATCCTATTTTGTAGCTGAATACTTCACTTTGGATAGATTTAGGTTCTGTGGTTTTTATTCTCATTGTCTCTGGTGGAAGTTTTTGCCAAATTGTCCCATCAATTTTGACTTGTTTATGTCGTGCAAAATTGAAGAATTAACCAAAAATGGATAGGTACAGTTCCGTTGCAACATGCCAGATTCTCTTTACCGTGTATTCTGTATTGATGGTCTTCACAGCTTTTGCAAGATTTCAAATGTGGCGAGCAAAATTTTGGTGTTTGATCACGTCACTGTTGTTTTGCACTCTCAATTTTATAAACATGGCCACTAGGTTGATTATATATGGCTTGTTGTTCTTCTGTGAAGAGAAAATTCACATAATCCGTTTGGCTGTTACAAGGTTTAAGTAATTTGTGTCCATGACTCTATTGCCATCAGAAATTGCATGTTTTCTCAGAATTCTGTAAATGGACATTTTCTGGTCTAGATCCACCGTTAATATGTTTCATGATTGTTCACTATCCTTCTCAGGAAAGAACATTCATCCCCTTTACATGTATATTAGTTCTCAAAAGCTGAAAAATACGTGGATCTATGATGATTAATAAACCAAATGTCACATACCAGATAGTGACAAAAAATCTATGATCCTCACTTATTGCACTTGTAATTGGTTCGCTGTCTTCCAATCTTTGTATTTTCACTCTTTTAGTTTGTTTTACTATTTTACTTTAAGTTCTAGGCTAAAGTTATGATAGTGGCAGTGTCCCTGCCCCCCAAAAAGGAAAAATATAAACTGGAAAAGAAAATGAACCATGATCTGGAGGAAGAAGTTGTGGTAAAAGTTTGTTGAATGCATTATGCTGAAAGCCCTTCAATAATGCAACTGTTCTATTTTGGATTGTATGTTAGTAATACTCGCATTGATTTGTGTATTAAGTAATAAATTCCCGGAAGATTGGAGTCTTTAGTGCTTACTTATGTATGTTAAAGTTTCTTTTCACAGGAAAAGGCACAGGAGAAATTTATGAGGATAAAACATGCATACAATACATTGCTAAATTCCAGTTCCCGCAAAAGATATGATTCTGGAAGTCAAGGTTATGATTTTTCTCAAGGAAGCCAAAGTAGGAGTGCACAACCTGAAGAAGAATTTTATGGACTAGGTAAAGATTGATAATCACATGAATCTTATTTGAGTATCTATCTACGAGACTTTACTTTTGAATACGTTCTTCATGCTTATTATTGCTGTTGCACATTGGCTTTGGCACCATATCAAAGGATTATAGGTTTAGGATCAAGTAAGAGGGAAGAGGAAGAACAGCTGGAATCGAAGTACCAAACTGAAATATATTACTGATAGTATTTAATGTTTTGAATGATACATTAATTTAACAATCCTGTTTATATTATTAATTAGAGTGATTAGTGATCACTAGTACTACCTGATCAAGAACTAACCATAAGACTAAGTGCCTAAACAAATCCAAAAAGAAGTTGTAAGTTAATCCAAAAATTCTTAGGTATTAAATCGAATATTAAGACTTTTAAACATATGTAGTACTTATGTTTATTATGTGCTTCTTGTCCTATCATTTTATCAAGCTAGTTACTTTTTGGTTTAATCTTCTTATAGTCCTACATATTAATGATGCAGGTAATTTTTTGAGGGATGTTCAAATAACAATAGGTAGATATATACTCTCTGGTAGACATCATGGATCATGTTGGCCCTAAGTTTAGCCTGTATTCATTACAAATTCTCCCGGGCATTGGTTGCCCCATATAAATCTACCAACAAGGGGAAAGGGATGTGTGTCTCTAGTATATTGCAACATAATTTTGTAATTCCCTTCTCTTTAGTGTTTGAGACCTGTCTGATTTTGTTTTTTGCAGAGGACTTCTTTAAGGATCTTCAAGAAGAATTCAGGAATTGGGAAGCAAACGCTGCTTCAGAAGGAAAACCAAAGAGTCTGTGGGAGGAATTGGCGGTGAGGCTCCCTGTTTAAATCTTCATCTGTTTATTTCTTTTAATTATAATGTACATACTTTCTATATCACCTGATATAACATCGGTGAAAAAATCAATGTAATAGAGCCCAAGTAACCGATGTAGTATTCTAAATTTTCCCTTTCAGGAAATAGGAGAAGAATTTGTGGAGTTCCTTGAGAAAGAACTCAATATTACAGATCAGAATGATGATTACGAGACACCTCAGGGAGAAAATGCATCCAAATTTTCTGGGAGAGAGACGCCAAGCGGTAGTAGTAGTCCAGGTGAAGCTAGCAAAGGCAACAGAAGTGTTGAGGATAACCTTGAGGAAATAGAAGCCACTCTGGCTCAGTTGAAAAAAGAATTAGGCTTGTAGCATAAAAGGATTAGGTTCTTCCATTTTTGGTTTAAGGTGAATTGAGGTGAATTATTCTCTCTCTCTCTCTCTAGTTTCATTTATTTGGGTGGTTAGAGGAATTACACTAAAAGCTAAATCATGGATGTATTGGGTTTGTAAAGGGATTATTCAATTCATAACTAAAATATCTATACAAACTATTTGGATTTTTAGGAACAATAACATCTACAAAAGGAGAGAAAAATGAAGACTTAGTGTGTCCTGGATTTTCACGAGCTCCGGTTCATTTTCTACATACATAGCAAGCATTGTAATACTAATGATTTACAATATGATTATAAACCGTGGTTTGAACTTAATAAACAACCGATTTATCGTACTGATATATTTTCATATCTATGTGAAGAAAACAGCAGATTAGAATCTTTGGTTGAATGTACTGTATTAGATAAGACAAGGACTGAAAGTATTTCAAAGAAATGGAATAAGACGAATGTTAAAATTTCGTCTTAAGTAGTTCTGGCATTTGTTAAAAAGATTTGTAAACAGCCCAATAAAAAAGATTGGTACCACTAAAAATAGAGAAAAGAAATATATAAAGAAAATTATCAAGAATGGTTTAGCATAAGGTTTTTATGACAAATCAAGGACTCCAACGAGAGAATGGACTCGATTTGTTTATGTACAGGACATAACTATAAAATAATGAAACTACTTATACATCTATCTTGCTTCAACAAAAATCTAAATATAATACAAATAAAAGATCAACGTTTTTTAGTGAAGTGGGAGTACAAGTTAAAACCACAAGAAAAATCCTCCAAAACCTATATTAAAGAAAAAGACAACCTTTTAACCTCAAATAACTTGACAATCATACTTAGCAAGAGATAAAATTTATTTAAGAGAATATTAGGATCCATTTTTTTTTCTCACGGACTGTGCATTGATGACTAGCCGGAAAAATAAAATCTAATTCATCGCCACGGTAATAATTACGCAGAAGCCTCTACCAATTTTAGGAGAAACAAACAAAAACACCGAGTATACTGGTCTAGTACACGTAAGTTGTGAGTATCTATAGCCTCCAAACCCCACTAACCAAAAGAAGAATGCCGACTGTGCAATATACTAATGTCACTACTTAGCACCTCAGAACCTCTCTCCGAAACGGAAAAATAATGCACCAGTTCCTGAGTTGTGATCAACGGCATATTCTGCTCTCACTAGACCAAGTTTGACACCAAGACCATAAGACGAACCATGACCAAGTCGCCTATAAACTTCGGTGGGATTCCCTTTCACACCCTTTGAACTTCCTAGGTCGTTGCCGTGTTCTGCAAATGCATACACATGCGTACTTTTAACAGGTATCCGTAACTCAGCTGCAAGCTGCAGAAATAAACAGATAAGATGGTTAAACATGATCTCTAAGTAACAAAACTAAAATCAACTCTGAGAATCATAAAATGGGTCCAGTCTTCTGGTTCCTACCTCGAGGATGTTTCTGGCCGCTCCAATCTCACCCATGTTGTATCCCCTTACAGAATAGGGACCCCCCAGAGTAAAGGCATCATAGCTGGGGAGATCACCTACACAACCACCATAGTGGCCGTGGAGAACAAGAACTGGTGGCGGTGGTTTACCGGCCCCTTCTTCCACGGACATCAACTGGACGAATCGTGTCACTGTTAGCTGATGACGATTAAAGAACGGGAATTGACTGCCAATGCCAAGGCCTTGATCCACCTGTAGTTTGCATATATTTAAGAATGCATTATCAGAAAACATAGCCATAACATATTCAAAAATTCAGAAAACACCAATGTATTGTCCTCAAAGGTACAGCAATTTAGTAGGCTTGCACTAGGAGGTTTGGCTGAAAATGTGTTATGGATGGAACTCAATGGCATTGATTTATCCACATATCCAACACCAAATTACGGGGATAAGGCTTAGTTGTTGGTTAAAACAACTGCTTTCAGGGCAGAAAATGACAGCCCCCTAATAACTCTAGCCTCGGTATCATCCTCTAACATAGATTGCACTAATAGATTAGGTATACTTGAAAAAAAAGCTTGGAACATCTTTAATCCATCTGTGCTTTCACTTATTAATAGTAAGACAAGTTTACTTCCATTAAAACGTGCCAGTGTGGTGTTCCCAGGGCCAAAGGGAATAAATTATAGAGGCCAAATCATACTTATAGAATAGAAAATATCTAAGCTAAAATTTTGAAATACATTTACATTTGAAATACATTTACACACACTATGGCACCTGCATAGAAATTATAGGCTCTGCACCCCTGCTTGATGCACATTCCATCCTTGTCTTCAAACTTTTAGGATATTCTTTCCCCACCAAAGTCAAGCTCAGACTTGGCGAAACAAAATGCCAAGAGCATCTTCACACACACATATATAAATGGGAAGGGATCTACTAATTTAATAACTTTTTATTGGATAATTGAATCATATATTATATTAAGATTATTTAAGATTATTAAGAAAAATATAAACCATAGAACAAAATCTTATATCAATCTAAAATTATTTAATACTCCATTGATATACCTCAATTTGACAATATATACTTAAAAATAAAAATAAAAATAAGATTCACCTGACTACTTAAATTGTCTAATTTTGACAAAATTTGACAAACACACAGGGTAATATAAAGTTATAACTTAATGGTTGGATCGATATAAATCATGTTTTCTATAAAGAAATATAATTTTTTGAAAGTTTCTAAATATCACAAAACTGATAGGAACGTATAATTTATCCATGTACATAATTACAAAGGCACTGAGTGTAGTCACCTGGAACATATTTCTGTCTCCAACAACAGTTCCATTCACAAAACGTGTGTTATCGCGTGTGATATTTGCCTGTAAAAATGCCATGCGATCAATGCCAGTACCACTGAGAGTGGTTGGAGGTCCATCAGCACTAATTCCTCCACTAGGTAATACTCTTTGACCATTTGAACATATATGACTACTTTCATCACGTGTCGTTATCTCTTCCATTACAAGTCCATAGGTGAATTTACTCTGACGTGTGAAATTCTGCATGGCGCCCAAAACAAAATAATTAGTTAAAATTACCAATGACCCAAAAGGCCAACCCAAAGTTCATTTAGTTGAAAAGACCAAATGAAATTACCTCCGTGATATTAGCTTTAACACCGGTACGATCAACCCAAATTGGGGGCACTTCATCCACACCTGGTCCCCCAGTAAACACAGGACTCAGCTTTCGGCTATTGAAGCAGCTCACACGGAGAGTACGGTTACGTGGATAGTACACACCATCCAAATATGGATGCACATACTCTAGCTTAAATGCAAGATCATCCTGAAGCAGAATAAATGGGGCATATTGTGATACCGATGCCAATATCACTAAGCAACTATTGGCAGGATCAAATTAAGGAACTCATAGGACAAGCTCAAGGATACCTACCTGGGGATTCAAGAAGTTACTAGTTGTTATAGAACCATTAACAGATCTATTCAGTCCTTGCAGATTCCTATGTTCAAAACTAACAGTACCACCTGGCTGAAGTGAAGCCTACACAAATTTGAATAGAAAATAAACAAATTAATTAGACACAAATAATTCATCACTTGTTAAAGAGAATTGATATTTGTTAGACAGAAATAAATACCAGGGTGGGATGCCCTCCTCGTCCGGGGACAATACTCCACTCAGTACTGACTTCAGCCGACTTCTGTTCTAACTCCTTTAACTTAATTTCAACAATTATACCTCCTTCATTTTTCTCATCAGGCCTTGGATTCACCTCAATATTTGAAAACAAAGCAAGGGAGTTCACATTTCTTAAAGCTTGCTTCCCGGCTTCAATGTTGAAAGTGAAACCTGGGCGTAGCTGTGAATCCAACACAAACATCCATGAAGTTAGTAACACAAATCAATGAACAGATAAAACAACACAAAAACCAAACATAAGGAATAATATCATAACAAACTAGTAAACACATAATACGCTAATTATTAGAATTTGTGCTTAAAACTTGACCTCTGAAAACCAACTTCTAATGGAAGGGTCACCCCTCACTTGTATACTTTAATATAGCCACATGGCTAGTCAATGTGCAATTTTCAACACCCCTTCAAGTTGAGGATTAACAGCTCGATAGGCCCAGCAACAATAGCTAGAATAGACTTTATATTCCATATTAGAATTTGGGTTCAGGTGTATCAAGATCTTATGAAACTGCTTTTTGAAGTGAAGATTATTCCCTACACATACACTTTGATTGGTATATAACTAGTTGAAATGAAATCTCCAACACTATATCATGTACAAGAAGATAATCATGTAAAGTAGCTCTTGATCACACTAAACACATCAATTGCACAGATAACAAGCATTCATAACCTACCCCAATTAACCAGAAAACTCCAATACAACACAGCCTACACGTATCCTACAATATATACCTGCCGAGGAAGCTCTCTTTGTATCACTGGCACTTGAGTGTTCCCTTCAACAACATTGCCAAGCTTATCCTGGAACTGAATATCCAATTTGGTGATATCCCCTTCAACAACCTCGCAAACAACTTCCTTGGTGTTAAGATTCCCAAAATTAACCACCTGAGCACACGCATAGCCTTCATCATGGTACCACTTTTGCACTCGGTCCCTGATCCTCTGCAGCAACCTAGCACTGACCATGCCTTGTCTCTTGAGCATTTCAAGAATCTCATCGTGCACATGCCTCGGCAAGAGACACGGCCTCGCCCTGTCGATTCTCCTCTTGTATTCCCTCTCCTGACTCAAATAGTACTCCAATCTCTCTTTATCAGTCATATCAGAATCCATCTCAATAGGCTTTGTCTGCTGCATCAACCCCACATTGATGCAGCGAAACCCATCCGCAGACTGCCACGTGCTCTCGCTGAACGAAATGGTAACCCCTATTGTTCCATCAGGGTTGGTTTTCCCTTCCAAATCAACCTTCTCAAACATGCCAGAAGTTGCGAGAGTCTCCAACTCCTTCTGAAGCTGCGCCTTCGTGTAAACCCCACCAGGCCTCAGCGAAACCATCTCGAAGAACGAGTCCTCGGAGCCCACTTTCACTTTCCTGTTCCGATCGAAGAACATGATCTCGGAAACCTTGTACTTCTTGAACCCACTCATTTTGTTCAACTGGACCACGATGTTCGCGGGCAAGCCGTGCGAATCCCATTCCTGAGACTGAGATTCGTCGGCAATAGCAGCGAACATTCTAGACAAGAACCCTCCGTTTTCTCCGCCGCCGCCTCCATTTCCGCCGAACCATCCTCCATCTCCACCAGCTCCGCCGCCGCCGCTGTTTCCTCCGCCTGCGAGGGGGTTAGAGAGGAAGGGGGTGAGAGGTGTGCAGTGGAGGAGAATGGAGGCTGCGGAGGAGATGGCGATGGCTTTGAAGAGCGGCGGAGGAGGCGCCGAGGGATTTGAATCGTTGGGTTTGGAAGGTAACAGGTTGCATTTGACGGAAGAAGATCGAGAAAGTTTGGTGCGGCGAGAGGGTAGAATGGCTGTGCTGAGGTTGTTAGAGGCAGCGAAGGACGACATTGTTGAGCTTAAGGTTGCAGATTGGATAAGAGAGAGAAATGGAGTGAGGAAGAAGGGTTTTTGATGGGTTTGGTTTTTTATGTTTTCCTTTCTCTTCCTTTCCCCTATGTTATATGTATCTCTCCATCACCACCATTTGATACAAAAACAATATAAATTATATAAATAAAAAGGTACAATATTTAAAAATACACAAACATACCAAACCGGTATTTATCAAGGGATGGCAACACAGGCTTTTCGTTATCTTATATTCGTCTTCATTTCCTATTTGGATTTCTTAACTCAATTTTTAAATCAATTTTTAGTCTTCTTATAATCCACTTCTTCACCATATCACTAGAAAAAGGAAAAATGAAAAAAACTACTATTAAAGAAATAAGACAAAAATGAAAAATGAAAAATTTACCATTAAAGAAGTCCAAGGAATATTTTCTATATCCTTGTAAATTTTGTCTCTTATTTATAGATATGAAGGAACTATTTCACTATTTTTCAATTTTTTTTATTATTTGTTAAAATCATTATGATAGTGGAATTATTATTAGAAACAAGAATTATGGACTAACATTATTGACGAAAAACAAAATTTCATTTTATTTATTAGAATATCTAAAAATATTTATTATTATTAATTTTTTAGTAAAATAACAAAATTTTAAACATAAAAAAATAATAAGAAGTTATAAATAAATTAATGTTATTAAAGAATAATAAAATTTCTCTTTTGTCCTCTCATTTCCTCGACGATTTCATGAAAAAGCATATTTATTTGGACACTCGTATTTTTCTTTCTATTTGAAATAATTATTTAAATGTATCCTGTCCATTCTTTAAAATAACTATTTTTTTTATTTGATTTTAGAATCAAAACTTTATTTTAATAGAATATAGAATATGAAATTCTAAAAAATACTTTTTTAAAAAAATAATATGAAATTGAATAGTTAAATTAAAGCTATTAAATCCCATTTATCTAAATAATTTGATAAAACGTAGAAGCACTCATAAACTTTAAATTAATATGTATAGAAAATTTTTCTTTTATTCTTTCTCTATTTAAAATTGGAATTTTGTATCCCACTTATTCTTAACCCATTTTGATCAAAGATCCAAAAGACATATATTCAAATAGTTGCCTAGTTGAATGGTTGTCAAATAATAAAATTATTTTAGCAAAACAATTTTTTTTTTTAAATAAAATAAAAATTAATAATAAGAGAATAAAGAAGATAAGTTTTTTATATTAATTAGTAAATAAAAAATTATATTATTTAAAACTTAAATGATTGAAAGTATTAAAGATTCTCATGTGAAAAGAAAGTATATAATAAATAGAATATTAAAACAAAGTAAAAATATTTAATTGATATACATCATTTTAACATAACTATGCACAAAGGTTAGAATAAGAAAAAAAAAATCTTAACAGATATAAATGATTTTGATGGTATCATGATAGGTATGACAACGGAAAGATATGTACATTCACATCATCATCATCTTTATCTCCCTACCTAATTAAAAAAAAAGTTGGATATTATCATATCGATACTTTGTTAATACAAATTCTTTTTGTCAAAATGGAACACATTCAAACAATATTTATGAAAACAAATTTATCTATCCTCTCTAATTTAGGTCAATAGATGGTTCACTAAAAATAAAAAATACATATTTATAAATATGATGCATATATAAATGAAAAATATAAGAAATAAAAACAACAATTTTTCATAATAGCTGACACTACCTTTTATAGATCAATAACTTTAAACGAGTGAGATGACGACATAAAAAACATATCAATAGATTTGAATTTAACTGTTACTGCAAATTTTGTTAACTAATATATATATATATATATATATATATATATATATATATATATATATATATTTAACTTAGTATCATATTCTGAAGCCAATTCTATCTAGCCCATAAATTGTTATTGACAATCTCCAAGCAACCAATTATAGTTATTATTTCACAACAATTTTAGCACAATAATTCAATATGCAGACCTTAATGAATTCCTCTTTACATAAAAATTTAGAGAGTAAAAGCAAAGATGTACTAATAAAGGAAGAATAAACTTTATGAATTTGTCGATAAACATATAATAGCCAACTTGATTGCATACTTTTATTAATAAACTTATTTTATATTAAATGAGTGCACATCTTCTCATGCATTAATTTTGACACAAATATTAAATGAATGTTGTATCTTTCGATACACATTCTCCAATCTTTACCAACCAAAAATGTTTTATAGGAACATGCATTTTTTGCATAACAAATAGGTGTATGTTTTTATCTTAACAATTTTATAAATGTCTTAAGCACAACTTTACATCTTCAAACAAACAAACGTCTTTAGACTCCCTCACTCTTCTCACACACCCACCTCTTTTCATCCTTCCAATAAACTTTGTAAGTGTGTTATATGTTGATGCTACATAACCATATCAACACTATTATATCACAATCTCATGTCCTTTTTCTCTCAACCTCATTGAAAAAATAAAATTAAAAGATGAATGAATGAAAAATTAAAAGTCATTTTGAATTACCAAGACATTTTGTAATATTTTGAAAAATAATATTTTTAATTATGTAAAATATATATATATATATATATATATATATATATATATATATATATATATATATATATATATATACTAGTGAATACACAGGCGCTGTCGTGCTGTGTGTTCGCATTTTTTAATTTTCAAGAAATTTAAGTTAAGATCAATAACAAATATATAATTTTTAAAATAGTTGTTAAATATAAAATTAAAAAAAATATGTAAAAAGAAAATTTAAATAATGATTTAAGACGAAGAGATTTCTAGAAAAATGATTAAAAGTAAATTATTTATAAAATAATTAATTTTTAAAATAACTAAGGATAAAATGAGTATTATGAAATGTGGAAAGAAAAAAATGAATTCTCTTTATTATTACTAACGAACACACAGGCGCGCATGTATATTCACATTTTTTAATTTTCAAGAAATTTAAAATCAATAACAAATAACAAATATATAATTTTTAAAATAGTTGTTAAAAAAATTAAATAATGATTTAAATAATAATTAAAAAAATAAGATATGTAAAAATAAAATTTAAATAATGATTTAAGACAAAAGATATTTGTAAAAAAATGATTAAAAAGTAAATTATTTATAAAATAATTAATTTTTAAAATAATTAAGGGTGAAACAGGTATTATGAAATGTGGACACAAAAAGAGGAATCACCTTTATTGTTATAGATAGATATAGATATAGATATATATAATAATTTAATATATAATTAAATATTTCGTTGTAAATTTTTTAAGTAAATATTTTAAAATGGTCAATCTTTTAGTGTTTGATAATTTTTATTTTTTTTCATCGTCCAACATTTTGACTTTTTCAGAATCTATTATTTATATTGATTTCATATTTTTTTGTTATCTAACTTTTATATTTTTAGATAGTTTAATCAACAACTTTTACATTGTTCAACATGTTTATTATTTAGGAATCTACTATTTACGTTTTTTTACATTGTGTAATCAATATTTTATTTAAAATTAATTTTTATTTCTTAATTTTGATTAAGTCAGACTTAGTATATTATTTAAAATAATTATATATAATATATCTTTTTAAAATATTAATAACATAAATACATTTTCATCATGAAACAAATTAAAAGATTATTATTTATTTGTATACAATATAATATTTATATTAAATTTAATTATCCTTGAAATTTAAAATTAATTTAATAATTATACATAATTTTTAAAACCAATGCATTGCACGATTAGAAATACTATTACTAATACTAGCGTAAACACAGGCGCTATCGCGCATGTGTGTATGCATTTTTTGAATTATATTTATAATTGATGGTATTGTAATGTTATTAAGTTAATGAACAAAATAAAAATATATTTATAAAAATTAAAGTGAACTGTATGAAGAAAATATGAGAAAAATAACTGTTAGATGAATAGTAGGAAAAAAAAGAAAAAGGAGATAAGTAAATAGTTTTATAAAAACTTGTAAAATTAACGTTAATTTTTAAAAATTTAATAAATAATTAAATTGTAAAGGGTAAAGTTGAAATTGTGAAATGTGGACACAAAAGAGGGAATCCCTTTTATATATAGTTATAGATGATATTGTAATGTTATTAAGTTAATGAACAAAATAAAAGTATATTTATAAAAATTAAAGTGAAAAGTATGGAGAAAATATGAAAAAAATAACTGTTGATGAATAGTAGGAGAAAAAAAAAAGAAGGAGATAAGTAAATCGTTTTATAAAATTTTGTAAAATTAACCGTTACTTTTTAAAAATTTAATAAATAATTAAATTGTAAAAGGTAAAGTTGGAATTATGAAATGTGGACATAAAAGAGGGAATCCCCTCTGTGTATAGTTATAGATAAGGCTAGACTAAAGGAAAAAATTTGATGACTAGGATAGGGTTAATCTTGAGGCACGAAATTTTTTTATCATCTTGACCTGGTCAACTTACTATATCAGGTATGCGATAATTTGAGGGGATTAGCAGAAAGAAAAATGACTAGTAGTCTCCACCTGTAGAAAATGAGCCCTAAAAAATATGTCCCATGGCGTGCAAGAACCGCGGAACCAATTGATTTACCACTCTTCATTCTGTGTTAAATTTCTGCCTATTATTTATTAACCATAGATGAACAATTATAAAAGCAGAGTTATTAAAAAATCTGAGGGAAATTGCAATACAGGGAAGGAAAAAAGTCAGAGAAAATGCCTGAACGTACCTACAAACATATTGATATTGCAAGAAGTCCTACCAGCAGCATCGCTAGCGTGGAACATTTCCTCCGAAGTAATCTTTAATTTCTCAACATTCAAGAATATATCATGGCTTTAGACATAGCTTAATCATGTTACATAAGCTAGTTACTAACAAAAGGGCATGTCACTGCCATGAAGCAATTGAATTTTAAACCATGCATTTGTTAAGCTGGTAATTAGGAAAAAATGCGATATCAAAGAAAATAAACCAGATATTGGATTCTTTCACATATCATAAACTCTATCAAATGCTTGTTATTTTTCTCCTCCTCACACATGCAAATGTACATTTTTTTTTTCTCTTTCTCTCTTCTTTGATTTCAATGGTGTGGAAGGATTTGTTTCCAAAATCACATTCTAAGTTCCCGTGATTCCAGGTGCAGGAGGGGATTCTTCTAGGATGTCACCAACCTGCTCTTCCCCTTCCTCTCCTATGAGGCCTCAGGACTCGGAAGACGACCAGGGCCTCTATCAGAAGAAATCAGTCCTCACCAAAGTGAAACAAAAGGCTAGGAAATTGTGTAACAGCCTCAGCAAGAAAAGAATAGAGGACGAGAATGTCACACCCTCTAATGGTGCTAGGTTTGTAGATGAAGAGGATGTTAGGTTTGCAGATGAAGAGGAGGAGGAGGAAGATGTTGAAGAAGAAGAAGAAAAAGAAGAAGATGCTGAATACCTTGGAGCTCCTAGTAATTAATACACATCATTGAACAAATTATTATTTCTCCTCGCCCCTTTGTTTATTATTCATTTTCACAAGGACTTAATATAACTCGTGAATTTTACATTTCAGTGTATGAATCAGCGCAGGCACCTGAGACATACAAAGAAAATGCAAGGCAACATCCAAGGGCAAATCCAGTAATCTCTGAGAAGCACGTTTTGAACAACGCTATCAAACTAGGAATGCAGGAAGATCAAGAAAAGACAAGTGCTGATGTCAATCCTAAATTCACTTCAATGACTCAACCTGATACTACAACAATAGCAGCATCTTCAACCAACGCTTCTGCAACCTTAGCTCAGAAAATGATACCTGCCTATGCTGAAGGGTCACTTGCAGCCAACAGCATCCCGTCCCAAAATTCATCTGTTTCATCATCTCGGCTGCAACATTCATTTTCCTCACCTGCTTCAAAGAGTAGGAAGAATACGAGCCAAAACGTTGCTCCAGTCAATGATTATTTGAAGAACACGTCTGGAAAAGAGTATGATGTCCAAATTGAGTCTCCAGAGCAAGATTTGTCATCTTCATCTGCTTCAAAGAGTGGGAATATTACACAGAAGACTTTTTCACTCAAAGATTCAATGAACAGGTCTGAACAAGGGAATGATGCCACAAATATGATTCCATTTCAAAAATCATCATCCTTCTCAGCTGCTTCAATGAGTGGGAAAAACACAAGCCAAAAGAGTGTTTCGGCCAAAGATTATTCAACGCGCAAGTCAAGGCTACGGGATGATGAAAAAACTACGTCTCACCTTCAGGTGACATCTGGAGAAAATGATCCAAGCAGAACTTCTAGTAATGCAGGCATGATGGACAAGGTGAGAGGAGCTGTAAATTCATTTCTCGGGAATGAGGAGCCATCAGAAGAATATGGAGTCAAAATTCCTACTACACGCACTTCATCACAAACTCAACAAGGTAAAAACTATTATTACATATGCACCTTTCTGCCATATATCCTATATATCATATCTGTTTGATACTATCATCTTTTTTTCATCCAAAGCTCTTTTTTCACTACATAAAATCTATAATATTCATGTGATATTGTAGTATATTTTGCAGTTGTTGAGGATGAGAACCGTGGGAGAATTCTACAGACAAATTAAGTCCTCCAAGGATGGCCTTCATGCAACTTTGTATATGACAACACGCTTTCTTTTTTGCCATGTTGTGTATGTATATAATAATAACCAGACCCGAAAAGTCATTTCCAATGTTTTGTAAAATTCAATATATGGAATAAACTGTGTACCATTTATCCACAGAAATGAGTGCAATGTGCACCGTGTATACTTTTACTAATTTATAGAAGGATTCATCAGAAAAACAGTGTATTGTCATTGCAACTTTGGCTGATTTTATGGCTTAGTGTTTGGTGGTATATGATCTCTGAAGAATAGAATTTTCTTTTAACGGTAATGTAATTGTTTTTTTATCAGTGTCTCTGAAGAATAGAATAAAAAAGAAAGAAAACACTGCACAAATTTACGATACTGAAGTCCTTTTACTGTCGCTTTTGTTACTAAGTTAAGACAACAAGGTGCTGCCTATAGAATGGTAAGAACTTCTCAGTCTCATATTTGAGTTTTCGAGTGTGTTTTGTATGGAATATTATAATCATTGGAATAAAACAAGATAAATTTATTATTTCATATTTGAATTTTTTACCAGCTATGCATAAGTCAAATAAACGGCCTCTTTATGTTTCTGAAAACATCTCAGACTTATAAGAGTTGGTGTGTGCATAAATTAATTGGTTAAATGAACTATAATTTTTGAATTTTTTTCCTGCAGTACTATTTCTTAACGATTCATCCAAGTTAATTGAAACCTCAAAGCAGATTATAAAATCAAAGAAAGTTATCCAGAATTGAAAATAATAAAATTTCGAAGCAGGAACAAAAGACGATAATAATAGCATTAGAATCTAAATCAGTAAGAATAACTACCAAAATATATTAAGAACCACAGATTACAAAACAGTTTATAAAAGTAGATGGAGTAGGATGTTTGGGGGTTACAAATTGGTTTTGGAGTGAAAAATGGATTGAGTGACGAGAAACAAGCTTCCGTCAGGAGTTGTTGGCAGTGGCAGGAACAGGAGCGGGAGCAGATTCAGAACATGCTTTCAGGACAGCTTCATTCTTCAAAACGAATTCAGAAGAAAAAAAGAGAAATGTGATTATCGAGAAAGAAGAAGAAGAAGAAGAAGAAGGAAAGAAACCCTAAAAAGGAAGAATAGAGAGCGATGAGAACCTGCCAAACGCGGAGGAGTCGCTTCTTGGCGTTGGCCTTCCGGGTGGTGGTGAGTTTAATTCTCTTCCAAACGAGTCCACCGGAGTCATGCTTCTTCACGATCTCCATCACGCGCGTCCCCCACAATGCACCGCCCATAACTGACTCTTCTTTCGATTCCAAATCGTTCTTTCTGCTGCGTAACCACCACCTCCACCTTCAACCCCCTTTTCTGATCTTCACTTTGGGCCCAACCTTCTCATTTCTCTTTTTTTCTCTTTGGGCTTTCTTTCTCTCTACCCATTTTCTATTGGACTTTCAATTTCCATTCCCACATTTTACTGTTTTCACTCCTCTATGTTTCTTTATATTCTAATAATCTAATATTACCTAATTATGCGAAATATATTTTAAACATGTTCGGAATTTTTTTTCATAAATACATATAGTGAAAGAAACAAGAAAGCTAAAGTAAATAACTTCTTTCAAAAGTTAAAAGTAAATAATGTCCAATACAATATATAAAAGTTTTCCCAGTTATCTAAATCTTTTAACTTATTTGTAGGGAAGTTTGTTTATTTATTTTTTGTCTACTAAAAGAGTGTAAAGAGAAAATTCCCCGTAGCATACTCTCATTTATAAAAGAAAAAAAGTACAAAAAAATAACATTTTCGTCTAAATATTTCAATTAATTTATTATTAAAGATTTATATTCATATTAGATTACTACTGTACATCAAAATATAAAATAAAATATGTTAATCTGCAGTGATTTTTTATGTTTTAAAGTGAACATAATATAACATTATTTATTTTTGTTTTAAACCTGACTAATATTATTTTAAATTCAAGTATCATTTCACAACTGTGAGATTGAGAGTATAAGAAATAAGAGTTAACGAGTGACTTTGAAGAAAAGAGTGATTGAGTTTAAAAAATAAGAAATACAAAAAAGTAGAGTTAATTAAGAATAAATTATGATTTTTTTAGAAAATGTCACTTCATAATATTATAACTTATGACATTTAATAAATTGTCAATTATAAATAACATACTTAATATAAAATAAAATTCGACAATTCTATAAGTTTGATACTATATTATAAAAAAAATTAAAATTATCAAATCAAATTGTCACATTTAATTTAACATAATTTTTTATAGTATACTATTCTAGCATTTCTAAATTGCAATACGTTATAGATCTCATTTTTATAGAGCTTTCTTTGTACTCATCACATATAACCTTTTGCTTTCATAAATTAATTATATCTACGTCCAAGGAATAGAGTTTTTATAAGAATGAATACTATATAAACAAGGAACAATTAAATGTTAAGGTGAACAATTTAAAGATAAGTTTCTTTAACAAATTTATATACGTCTTTCATATCTAATATCTCATTTATAAGTATAATGAATCACAATTTAAATCAAAAAATGAAATAAATTTAATCTCTTAAACTTAATTATACAATGGATCATAAATGCATGCAAATACGTAAATGAAAATGTGTTGATATATATAAGTCATTAAGACAACTAAATCTTATTAGTTATAATATTGTTGAAAATGTTATAACATACATGTATAAATAATTGCTGTAATGTTTCTATATTGGGATCTTGTTTCTCAATATTCTTCTCCTCCTTACTCTGCGGAGGAAAACATTGAACAACAAACTAAAAAACAAAGATTTGAACAAAGGAATAAAGGGACATGTGCTCCTACAAAAGCTACAAACCATCCAAAAGTAGTATCGTTTTGTTGCTGAGTTGTTTATGAGGCTAAGCTTTATCTTCTTCTCCTTCGTTCCTTTTAAATCTCTACAAGTGCACAAGTAAAAACTTGCATGACACTAATTCATACACGTTGTTGTTGATATCATTATTGTCCAGAGCAAAGAGGAATAAACTTATAGAGCTCATCATTACACTCGTTCCTAGTTGCAACTTGAGACAAATTAGAAAGCTCATACATTGATGGAAATGGAATGCCAAAGCTTGATGAGAAGAAGAAGAGGAGAAGGCTGCACTACGAGGCTTCAGAAGCATGCACCTGCATCTCTTGACATTGATAAGGTTTACTGTGATCGACCCTCTAACCCTTTTGGAGAGGTTTCAAAGGCCATTCCATTGTTATCTCCACTTACGTTTTCCCATCAACCCATTTATGAAGACATCACTGCTCATGTTGGAACATCAGAGAATATTGAGAAGAACAATGGCAGTGGTGGCATGAATGAGAATAGGACTTTGTGCACTGGTTGGGAGCATCCAGCTATGGCTTCATTTCCCCATGCTTCATCGTCATCTTTTTGTAGCTTCTTCCAAAAGCAATGTGTTTTCGTGAATCATGCCTAGTGAATTATGTATTCACCATTTTTCTTTGTGTTATTTCTTGTTTATAAAAATAGGTGTGAGGGGAAGGTAACTCCTGCACTTCACTGTCCTTAGTTTTTAGGAAAGTAATAATGATCTTACTTAGCATCATCTTGGGGTTCAATTAGAGATTATGCATTATTTTTCAACTCAAATGTATTCCATTTAAGTGCAAACACATGCAGTTATTGTTAAAGTTAGGTAAGAAGTGTTTACTTATTCTGTAGTCTTTACCATTTTCATTCTTTTGTAATTGTTAGGGTGAAGAAAAACAAAACTACATAAGATATATTTACAATTTTATATTCATGCTGACAATAATTTTTCGTTAGGCCTTTTGCACATCTTTGTCTCTCAGATTACTAGTTTTTAATCTACATTTTTTTTAAATTCCAACTACTCTTGTTCCTTGTGACATTCTTCTCCTTTTAGTTCTTATTGTTATCGTTGCAAAAGAGTTTAAATAACTTTTAAATGTGGTCTGTTAAATATTGAGTGACTTGTCATGTCTCAATGGATGATAAAATCTTAAAGAACAAATTACAGAAAATTTAAAAATTACAAATTTCTGTGTTCAGATAAAGAACGAAAATAAGAAAGTCGAAAAGAAAAAAAAAGTAAAAAAATTGTATTGTTTGAATGAAAGAATATAATAAAGTGAGAAAAAAACCACAAGTAATATATTTATAAAATGACTAAATTATTTTTATTGTCATAAATTAATATTAATTAAATGTTAAGTTATAATTTTATTTTTATTATTATTTTCATACTTTTATCTTTATTATTTTATTATATATAATTATATTGCACTATTATTATTATATATGTTTGATTTTTCATGGGGAGTCGGCGAATAGTATATATATATATATATATGTGTATGTACGATAGTTCTGTATGGTATTTTTATTATTATAAAAAGTGTTCTTGATGCTACCATTTTAATTCACTATGCAATAAAATTATCTCCATTTCTATAATAACATACGGACTCACTTGAACAAGAAGAATTTTGCAAATCATGCTTTTTCTTATGGAATGACCGTAACTAAAATGGTTGACATATTGTATTTTGTAAGATTTCTTCTAATTTTCGTACGAGAAAAATGATGGTACGGTCATTACAGATATCATTTATACATGCTTATTTTGTGTTTGTTTGGAAGAGGAGTGAAATAAAAAGAAAGAAAGAAAAAAGATTGGTAGAAATCGGGAAAAAAATTGTTTTATTTAGATGTTAGATATAGGAAGTGGAGCAACTTTTCTGTACTTATTTCGATGAATGAAAAAATGAAACAAATAACTTGTATACAAAAATGTTAAAACATTTTTTTTAATAGAATAGTTGTAATTCAATTAAGCCCACGATGTACTATAACAAGCACACAACATCCTTATACCAAGAAAATCAGTTACAAACTAAGTCGTTCTTTAATCCAGAAGAGCATATATATATATATATATATATATATATATATATATATATATATATATATATATATATGACAACGTTGTAGAAAACAATATTGTGAACCTTAATATACCAATGTTAGATTTTCCTTTCTTCTACTGTCTAAAGTTTCATATGTCTTTAGCACGCACCCCGATTTTAGTGTTCAAAAGCTAAGCCTGAGATAACCACAATCCAAAATTAACAATCACTATCATACAAAGGATTCTTAAATTAACCAAAGCGCCCAAGTATACAGAACTAGAGGAACCACATACTACAAATGGTGGGGTTCAAGGAAATGCCCGAGTCTCTAATATCAGGTAAAGGCCAAAAAATTGCTCATTCTCTATGTACAGGAGGCCAACATGGAAACAACAGTCTCGAAAGGGTAAAAGGATTTTTCTCTTCCTGAATGTTTCACCTAATTATAATCAAGGAAAGATCTTGAAACACTTGATGACATTTCCGAATCATGGTTCAAGAAAGCACCATCTCCAACACAATCAGAATTCAAACTCTCCTGTCGCCTGCAGAGATGTATGACAGTTTGATAAATTAAATTGGAAAAGTAGAAAATAACATTACTTGTTCTCCTTCATCAGTGACAAACCTTGTTGAAGAGAATGTCCTTATTATTTATATGCATGATACCATCCTTTAATGTGCATTTCCACCTGCTCTTGGTACGAGTCACCTAAATGTTTGTCAAGATAGACCATATTAGAAAGAATAATCATCCAACCCTGAACCACACTAGCTGCATCATATCACAAATCCCTTTACTTCTAGTTCACAGAGTGTAGGGAAGTTGTTACCTTATCAAACTGAGCCAAAACAAGATGATGTGTATTTTGATCATCTACTTGTTCTATGTCATCCAATTCATCATCATCTTCTTCATTTAATGGAGGTTCATCATCATCGTCATCATAATCATTTCCCGCTTCATTCTGAGCCACAAGAGCAGGGGTGCTAGCTGGCACTTCTAATAATTAATAAAGGAAAAATAATCAGCAACAGTAACAGATAAAAAATATATAAGCCGTAAAAATTTTCACAATATACTTAATACATTCATGTAATGGAATTACCAGAAGGAGCTGGTGTATTAGAAATGTTGTAGTCTTCACTGAACACTCCTTCATAGTTGTATATCTGCCACAGGATGAAATAAAGCAAGATGATAGAACACAAGACATGGTGGAGGAAGTGCCAAATGAAGCATAATGAAATTTAGAACATGGAAAAATTAGTAACTGCAGAGTTAAGTGGTGTTTTACAATCCATCCAATCAATTGGAGTCTTTAAGAACCAAAGGTATCATTAAGCTTGGGTATAGCAGCTAGGCAAATCAATCCCCATTATTAAATGAGCAACTAATTCATGCTCCAAATTATATACATGTTAGTATATTACAAAATACATCTTGTTCAAATTGCAAACACTTTAAGAATTAAAAAAATAACAATCCCTTACATTCCTTGTAAAGTAATATGGAATTACAGCTTCACTCATCCTGCTTTATTAATTTTAAATACGGAAAGAAGTAGCTCATAAACAGACATCCGTATAAATGGGAGTACAAGTACTCAAAACTCTGATTTTTCTTACTACACATAACTTACTGAAATGATCTCCAAGGTTCCATTTCTTTCATAGTTTTCCAAGGAAAGAATAACTCAAATTATGAATAAGAACTCATTAAATATAAATAAAGTGGCTATTGAAACACTGACCTTGAACGTGGTTATTAATTGCAAAATTAGAAAGCTCGGGTCTCTCTATCTACCAAGAACTAAAAGCGGGTGTTTTTCCCAAAAATGTAAGGGACAGAAGGAGACGGGACAAATAATACTACTCACATTTGGAGTAGAAAGCACATCATCATCAAATGGAATTGGTCCATCAAGTTGAGGAATGCTAGAAGTCAACCTCTCCAAATCTGCTGGCATTTTCCCTTTGGAAACAGTGTGATGTGAATTAATGGAGATGTTCTCCCCATTTACCTGGAAGAGTGATCTCTAAGGATTAGTAACTGAATATCCTTTTCCCATCAACCAAGCAAGTCAATGAATTATTAACACAGATAACATGCACGCTCATGCACTGTAAAAAGCAACAGAAAAATGTATATTCAGTCAAAGAGTGGAAAGGACAAGAAGCTGACAATTTAAATTTCTCAGTAACGAGAAAAATGTCAAAACTGCAGATCATTGTGACAGCAAAGCATTATTACTTTCATCCTGAAAGTTGAGATGACAGTAAAACAATTCTGAAAATAGAAATTTAAGACAATTTTTTATCAGATTTCTGAAGTTAGTAAACACTAGAACATTGTCAAGCAGCTCCCAGGCGGACTGGTGGTAACTAAATTCACTCAACCTAGAATATCTACATCTACATGGAAATCGGAATCTATGTTCTTGAAGAGCTGAATAATTGGCCTCATAATAAAGTGCCACAAAAAACTGTAAAATTACAACGGAAGACTGAAAATAAGATATCAAAATTTCCAAGATAAACACTATCTCATGAATAGGTTTACAGCAAGAAATATAGACAAAATCAATTATAAAGTATAACTACAATTGAAGACCCTAGCAAAGAAAAATAGTTTATACTGATCTTACAATAGTCCAATGCACAAGAAAGAGATTCAAGCAGGAAATTGACAAAAAGAATACACAAATAACAAGAGTTACAAAAATAAATAGCAAGGAGAAATATACTGCATCATTGTGGAAAATCAATTCTAAGGTAGAAATGTTCAGAACAAAAAAGGAACATAATTCTAAAGACTTGGCCCGATATTAAACCATTCATACAGCTGACAAAAAAAAAAAAAACGATTTATTACTTTTCTTTTATTGTGGGGGCAAAGTTTTGGGATGTGGGCCTTCATAGTTTTGATGTAGTTGAATGGATTATTCATTTGTATTCATGGTAAACTGTCACAATACTCAAATGTGTTTAAAAATATCTGTGCATAATCTACATTTTTTCAAAATTGACAGATGCAGTGTAGGTTCCCCCCTCCCTCCTTAATCCCTCATTCTATTCCTGACCAATTGGTAACCAATGTTTGAGAAAGAGCATATACTCTCATACAAAACAATACACTTTCAAGGGATTGGAATGACAAGTGCCAAAAATAACAAAAGAATTATAAAACTAGAATATCCTTGCTCCAATCCAGTAAAAAATCAGGGTCATTTACAATGGAAACAAAAATGATAAAGATAAGAAATTAAATTATTAACATCATTACAGTGCCACTTACAAACAATGAACAAACATCTGATATATATGCTGCTGACCAATAAGAAAACAAGAATACCTCAATTTCAAAAACTCCAAGAGCAGCATCCCCAGCTCCATCTTGTTGAGGTATATATCCACCAGCATTATATTGAGAAGTCAAATCATTACGTTTTCTCTTTCCTGATGACATAGTGAAGAAGTCCTGGATTTTTTTAAAGCATCAGAAATATCTAAACGTGAAGGAAGTTCAGGCTTGACATTCTAAACAAATACCTATAATGTGTTTTGCAACAACAGTAGCGCAATGTGCAGAGTTTACAAGGTACGACCATGATGAGGTTAAAATTTTGACAACAGAGAAAGCATTATTCTATCTGACCTAACTAGCTCATTTACCTGTGTCAGAGGTTGATTAGAAGTTCCTCTGTCTGCCTCATCACGCCCTTCCACATAAGCTACAGTAATACACACCATTAACTGCAAAGTTGTTTGACTAAACATTTTAACCTGAATTTAAATGGCACTCACCAACATTGACATCAAGTGAGGGTCTCTGGTTCATCCAAGGAGAAGGAGGTTGCTGTAGAAGTGTTAATAAATATAATATTTAATATACACCTTAAAAAAGCCCATGAAAATGATTTAAACAAAATAGTTTAGTCACTTGAGAGATTTAAACACGGTTATAAGTAGCACACTATAGCAGTGAAGAACAACTACTAAGTTTGAATAGTAGTGCATTTTAAATAATGCCCACAATTGCATCCAAAGAAGCGGACATCATTTGAGTACCTATTTTTTTCCCCTCAAAACAGCATAATTTTCAGTGTTTCTAAAGGTGAAAGTTTGCATGCCTCCTTTAAGAATTTTAAAAATTCCTATTTTGATGCTGGTTCCCACATAGTAGTCAAATGCGTACTATAACTAAACATGAGTAGTACTACACTCCACCAGCTACTTCTGTGTAACCTGTTGCAGATTAGTCTTTTTGCAGTGGTTGTAGCAATGCAGATTGTGGCTACTTTGGGGTGAAATCACAACCATCTATGCCAGTATTCCCCTTGTGACAGAATGGTGCCATTTGATGCTATATTACTGACACAATATTAGATTTCCACCCCATTTCTATTTAAGAGGAACAGAAACCTTATTCCCACCTATCTTCCATACCCTGCTGATTCAGTGAGAATTTAGATCTCAGACTAACTATAAATATAGCTAATGAAGTCCTTATTAAACTTGAGTAGTCTTCATCTTGCAAGTCACTTTTATTGGATTGAGTTAAGCTCTAAAGCCAAAATTTTAAGATTGTATCTGCGTACATTATATTTGTCTATATTTTAAATGTATATTCCTAAAAGTGAATATTCCTAAGAGTGAAGGGGTATTATTGGGCTACAACAGTTGTCCATACTCGAAATGTCTTTGGGCGATATGGCACAACAGATATCGCCGATGTAGTCTTTTTAAGACTTGAGTAATTCTTAACTTACAAGTCAAACAAGTTCTGTGGGATAAACCCAAATTACAAGTGAGGTACCCTAATCCATCTATTGAAGAACACCACCACCACCCCCTCCCCCCTTCCCTTGTTTCTTTAGTTAGATTCTCAACATTACAAAGCATTTTCAAGCCATTTACCTGCAAGGACGGTGATGTTCCAGCCAACTCTTTGTAATAATAGGTCTTTCATTCACTTTTCTGTGCTTCCAGTCACTAGTTTTCTAAGATCCACAGTTTAATTTTTATTCTAACTGGACATTGTTTTCTGAATAACAACCACTCTTGTTTTTTTATGATGACTTGTATTTGAAATTTGAAGTCTTTTAAACCTTTTTTGTTTCCTTGACTTCAATTACTGCTTACTTACATATTGCCAAAACATGTGACCTTTTATTTAATTATGAATATGCCATGAATTCTGATTAATTTTATAAATACTTTAGCATTTATGCGTATGGTATAAATAAATTATTCAATTTGCATCTTAGAGTAGTGGCAATGCGCTACACTGCTATAGTGTTTTCAGAGTTGGCCACGGCGTATCACTGCTTGAGATTGATAACTATGGAACAAATGAAAATAGGTAATTTGACATGATAAATTGAAAAATACTTATATGATATAGAATGGGGTCAGTTAACAATTCAAGCATTACCATATATGGAGCAGGCCTTCCTCCTTTTCCATCAGCATTTCCTCTGTTGTCATTTGCGGAAGAGGGATAGTCACTTGGTCCAGTAGGAATGTTATAATTTGAGTTATCCCCAGTTCCAGGTAAAGGGGTTTGAATTGGCGTTTGCAACGGAGTCTGCACATTCAAAAGTGCATATGGGCAATCCAATAATTTTAACTCATTAAAGAATATTAAAAAACATCACTGGATGAACTTATAACTACGATGTGGATCAAACTCACAGGGGGGAAAAGCATCTCAGCAGTAGGAGTCTCATACTCCTCGGTCCCCTCATACGGCATGTTAAGATCATGAACAGGAGTAATAGGACCACCGGGAGTTGGCTTAGCCGCAGTGGACCTTTCTATGGGACCTAGCACAGCGCCAGCTTGCATCATCTTTGATTCCCACATCTAAGCCAATTACAAAACAAAAAACAAAAAACTGACGAACATATTTAACACTGTAGTAATGGTAGTAATAATAATAACAATAATAAAATAATAAAATAAATAACATCAAGACGATCCGAATCAACAAACCAGCCGACACAGAAAAGATTTCCAAACTAAATCAATAACCATTTGAAATAGATGTATAAACATAACTAATCCGATTTATTTACTGATTATAGGAATTTAAAAGAAAATAAATCCTGGAAATATGAAAACAGAAGAGGTGGAAATGATATTTAATTACAGCTTGAAGCTCCTTGAGAACTTCCTCGCCGGGACCGCCGTTGCTGACGAACTCGTCACGGACCTTGACCATGACATCCTCAATTACATCGATGTAGACCTGGCTGGTGGAAGCCGCCATCAAGAACGAACCGTATCTTTAGAAGAGTTTCCGAGTGTCTCCAATAATTGTTCTTTCACGAACGATTTGAGAAAAGTTCAATGGAAGGGACAGAGAGGAATCATGAAAAATTGCAGGCTAGGGTTTGTGAGGAGGGTGAAGAGTGAGAACTGAGCGGCGAAGAGAGAGAAGGGACGGACCAGAGAGAGAATAAAGAGAGGAATATAAATAGGTTTGCATCCGATTTTAAACACAGCTCCCACGTGTCAATGTCTGCTTCTTCTTTATCTTTCCGTTACTCCAACACTGCATCGGATCCTCTAAGTTTTTAAGACAAACTGCACATAGTCAAGTCCTAAATCTCACCGTTAATATTAAAAAATAAATTTAATTATTAATTTATTATGAAAATTTCAATTGCATGGATGAGATTTATCCTGTTCCCCATCACCAAATTTTTCCTATTATCAAATTTCTAATTTATTGATACATAGGTTTTTTATTCTTTAAAACAATAAAACATTATTTAGCTACAATTTTTGTAAAGTCAAATATGGTTGAAGGTTGAACCTCTATTAGTAAATTATTTTTAATTTTTTTTATATGTGTGAAACCATTATTCTAAATTTAATGATTTTTTTTTTGTGTTTTTTTTTTTTGAAACTTTTATTTCATACCACATTGGGTCGGGAGGCGAACGAGACTAACGTGACTTTTGATAGAAGTTCGTGATCACCAGCAATTGCATCCACAACATGAATATCTGGTATTAGTATTTATTTTATTTCACAACTTTTTGTCTAAAAAGTTAAAGATAGGTGTCTAAATATCTGAACTTCAAGACAAAATTAATTAACATTTATTCAGACTATCAACATGAAGAGAGAACAACCTTAACCTTGCACTAAGAGTGTATCAATTTGACCAGAATTCCCAATTCATGGCTTGTTACCTATTATCTTCAAAACTTAACAGTACAAACAGAAACTTTTATCTGCTCACCTACCTAAGTATTGAACATCTTCCATCAGTATTGGTTATTTCTTTAGCATGGACAATCATTACATTGAAAATTGATGTAGTCCTATTCCTTGATATGGATAAAATGTGCATAACAGTACAGAGGACCTAACAGTTATGTCGTTTTTTATGGGTAAATTGTAAATAAATGTACAATAATAAATAGTAATATATAAATAGTGATATATAAGTCAGCAAAGGATCACAATTGAAATACCTATGGGAACAACACATAAAACACAAAAAGCCTAATATAGACAAACGTGATAACTCAAGATCCGATACTTAAAATATATAGAGTATTTTTACCTGTGTCTAAGCTTTTAGCTTGTGTAAAAGGTTGATATGACTCTAATATCTCATGTAATTATATGAGAAAGAAAAATATCTGTTATGCATGTTAATTGGTCTTAGAACGTAGTTAATTATTTAGTATTATCCTAAAAATACTTTTACATTTCTTTAAATACTTCAATAAAAAATTCATGATTTAACATGTGACCGATTTGAAAAAATAATTATTAATATTAAAATAAAAATCAGACATTTTATTAAAGGCTTAAAAGTTATCCGTCATCGGATTAAGGAGATATGTTCTTATATAATGTTTTCTCCTCTGTGAATTAATATTTCCATCACCATACACATTTTCTCTCCTTTCCTCCTCTCCTTTCAACCTACCTCACTTTTTCCTTTGTCGTTGTTGACTCCCACTGCAACCCCACTTCCGCAAGTTATTTTCAAATTTCAAAAACTAGCATCAAAAGAAAAGAATGCAAAAAGTAAAGCAATAAAAAATATCAATTTATGTAGCGAGCATTTATTATAAGAGCTCCATTGAGCCGGTACTTCAACCTACGACAGAGAGCAGAAAAAAAAATGTAATGATAAAGTAGTTTAACGAGACAGAGACAAAGAAGGGAGAGATATGGAGTCGACAAGGTCAGCAAAAAAGCAAAAATCCAGGTAGAGCAGTTGAAGAACAAATAAGAGGTGAAGTGACGCAGAAAAAGAAAAACTGAACTTTACCATCATGTCAAATATCGCCCCAATCACCAGAAATCATCTTTAGAGGGTGAAAAAGATCAAATGTGAATGAGTCTAGAATTAAAAATTAATACATCTAAAGGTTCAAAACTGTGGTTAGTTTCAAAAGTGAATGAACTAATTAAGTCAAGACTCTAATGTGATTTTATTTTTCAATTTAGTAATTTATGGTATCAAGCTTGTGAACAATTTCTCCAAGATCAAAATACAAGATGTGATTTTAGTGAGTCTGTTATAGATGCAAATCTACCAGGAAATTTATTCATTGCAACTTTCCATCAAAATTTGGTTTGCACAAAACTATCATCAAAATCATACTCGATTAACAAAAGAAAAAGGAGGTGTTTGTTTTCACAAATTAATATTAGCATAAAGAATGACAAGTCTCACAAATTCACATCTATGTTACAAGGGCTTCTTGAGCGGTGTGGTAATAAACAGCACAAGACCCATAACCACCAGTTACTGAAACATCTTGTTTCACTTTTACTAAACTAAATATCAAATGGTAAAAAATAATTCTGTAGGCTTTGCAAAATCATGTCTTCCAACAAGGGTTTCACAATCACAATCGGAATATCATCATGCAACTGCTCATCACCATCATTGTACTGCTAACGTGTTGTCTTGCTTCATTTTTATGAGATTGCTTTCAATGTTGCGCAGCACTGGCCTATAGCTGCAGGGTAGTTTTTCATATAAATGAACAAGGTAAGAAATCAATGGCTAGAATGAATGAATGAATGTGTGGCTTTCGATACCACCGGAAAAATACAGAAAGAGAGAATCTTACAATCGTGTAAGACCATCATATGCTTGTTTGACTTGTTCGAGCTGAGCAGAAAGCTGCATGACTTCTGCCGATAGTGCCTCTGCTCTCCTCTGTTCCTTCACAAGTTGGCCCTGCCAAGCAAACAAAAAAATGCAAATTTTTGAAGGCATGAACACCGATTTTAAAAAGTATAGAGAACGTACAGACCTCAATCAAATCCCCTGGAAATTTCTCAGAAGAAAAATCAGAAAATTTGGATGCATCTCATTTTAAAAGCAAACAACATTTGACCAATAAGATTTGAATTTGATCAAGCAAGTCAATGACATGAATTGACAACAAAGAGGGACAAAATATGTCATGCGCACAGTGTAACTAACCTTCATAGATGTCATCTCTTCTGTTGATGCCAAGGAAGGCATCTCATGTGCTCCGTTTTTAGAAGAGTCTGGCAAGCCCCTAGCCTGTTCGTCTCTCAAATTATCTAGAATCCCACGAAGCTCTTCATTTTGCTTAAGACACTCCATCACCTGAAGAATCATAGGTCAATACAGGTGATAATAAGACTTTTTCAGTCTGGAACACTATTGTGTTTGTTCATAAATTTATAATGCAAACTTCTAAATAAAAAAACTCAGATATAACAATAGTTGAATTTAATATCATCAATCAAGAACTAAAATTTATCTAACCACCATTCAAATCTCGGCCAAAGCTGAACGTACAGGAAAATCAAGACAACCAAGAGAAAACCAGTTCTCAATGTCCATTTAAGCATATTTTTAATCTCTCTAAATATGACTAATTGATAATAGTCCTCCAATTCTTTTATTGATTTTGATCCTATTAAAATTTACAAGTGATGTAGCATGTAGCATACATCTAGTCACGTCAGGCTAGCAACCATTCTAGAGTCATGTCAGCAATAAATAGTGATAGGAACCATTTTTAAAATAAATAGTTTTGCAAAGATTAATTGTTGGCATTTATTAGGATTAAAACCAAATCAAGTCACATTTATAGGGAATTAAAACATATATTCAATCCTATAAAAATGAAATTACTTTCTCAGAGATAACTATAACTATATAACTATATAACTATATAACTATATATATATATATATATATATATATATATATAACTGAGATACTTAGAAGTTATAAAAGTAAAAGGAGGTTTTGTATATATTGTCAAGTAAACCAAGATTTGCACCACACATAAAATTGTTCAGCCCTGGCATATTAATAACTAGTAAGACATTAACACAGATTTCAGTAATACAGAACCTTTGTACCAAATTTCTCCGCCAGAGCACAAATTCGAAGTCAAGATTTATTAAATGAATTTCATTAGTCTAAACTCAAAAGATGTACAGATTCCTGACTTCGAAAACTTTAGAAAAAAAAAATCCTGTAAATAATGCTGTACAGCCGAGACCTTACATGATTAAACTACACCAGTAACCATAAATTATATTCGCTCAAACCCCTGATGTTGATTGTTACCTGGTTTTCCCATCTCATAGATGCTTGAATTGCCTCTTGGTATGAATTTGAAATGTTGGAATTTTCCTCAAAAAGCCTCTCAATTTCTGTAGATTGTGAGTCAATCTGCCGTCAAGATGACAAACCAATCACTCCATGAGATGCCATATACAAAGCAATGTTGGTTTTCTTTTAGTAAGAGAACGTATACATCAAAATTTAGATAAAGAGACTTCACCTCCATCAGAAGTTTCTGCCTGCTGCTTTCCAATCTTTCAATGGCTAAAGCCATATCATGCAACCGGATATCAAGTTTTTGCTTGTCTTCCTGAGATTTATGAAATTCGAAAAACATTTACGCAAAGAAAATTAGACATCAGTAAAAAGGCTGGATGATCATTAGACAACAAATACATTGGTTTGCAAAATGGGGTTGGGGTTAACAGTTTAGGTCATTCATCATCAACTGCCAAAACAGCCATGTTACGCATATTTTGGCCATTACTTTTATTCTTAGAAGAAATGAAAGTGATTTCTGCTCTCCCCACGAAGATACAAGTAAAAGTCAAAAGCTCCCTATTCATCACTCATCCTATTTTCCATATTATAAATCATGCATAACTTTAACTAGACAACAGCCAACACAGATACTAGTAATTTTGCTAATAACTGGTCAATGGTTTGAATGAAATAGTAACTTAAATTTATGGCCAATAATTCGATAAGCTAACCAATAGAAAAATTGAAAATTCACTGAATAAATAATAAAGAAGTTTTTCTCACCAAAGAAAATGCTTTGGGAGCAGCTGTATCTGAGACTTCTGCAAAATATACATATCAAGGTCAATGCCGCGTTAAAGTACACCAATTCCACAATATGAAATATCAGGTTAAATGTATGTGAACAGGTATTGAAGCTGAACAGAGTCCATAAACATCATTGCTACAAAAATAGCCACTTAATAGTACGATAAAGAGTTTGTGGGATAAATAGATGGGTAGATGCTAGTAATAATCAACAAATAGTTGAAAGATAATTGCTTCCACCAATCTTTTCTACAATTTTGAAGAGCTTGAATTCATGCATATGCCATCAAGAATAAGGATACTAGGAAGTTATAAGGCATCAAAGAAGTGCAACTGATTATATAATGGATTGTTGGCATGCTTAGTTTCATTCAGTCAATACAAACTTAATATAAATTATGCAAAAGTTTTCATTGGCATAACCTGGAGCCTCTATAGGTATTGACTTAAGTTTCTCTTCCAACTCCTGATTTTGAGATATCAATGAGGCACTGCGGGCCTGCTCTTTTGCTAATTGTTCCTGCTCCTGGTGCCTCAACAGTGATTCTCGCTATAAAATTTAATCACCATGAGACAAAAGGAAAAGAAATTAAAGAAAAGATTCGAAAATGCCAATGACATAATCATAACACCACCTGCAGTTCCAGTTTTAAACCATCTAGCTCCTTTTGTAGTCTTTGAATTTGAAAATGATCTGGTGGATTACCAAATGATGGAATTGTGCTAACTGTATTAGTCATAGATTGTTGCTGAATTAAGTTCAATTCTGCTCTTAATGCTGCTGCATCTTCCTCAGCCTAGACCAATATAGTAAAAAACATTCTAAGTTAGAAAAGAAAAATGGTTCTTCATCAAAGTGTTTTTGTAAAATCAAGTCCCATACACGATATTGCTCATCTTCTGCTTCCTTAAGACGTTTCTTCAGGGTACGAAGTTGTGCTGAAAGGTCCTCCTGCACTAATATGTAAGGTTTAATCGGAATTGTGGAAGATTAGAAACAAGGTGAAGCAGTCCACAAGGCATGAATAAGCGTTTGAATATAGTTACCCGCGCAACAACTGCAGCATCTTTTTCCATTGCAACATCTTTCAGAGCCTTACGTAGAGATGGCACTGTGTTTTGCTCCTGCATGAATCCAAGTGAGATTTAAAATTAAGGTACATAAATTTTAAAACTATTCCAACACCAATCTCCATACATGAAGTGCTGTAGTAATTAGCTCTAAACTATGTTCTTGCTAACTTGGGGTTCATGCGTTCGAGAGACAATATATTCTTCTTCACTAACAAAATTGTAACTCAAACTAAAAGAATTCATTATCACGTTCTTTTAGTTTACCAGATCATTCAACTGCTTGCGCATTGCACCATTATCAGTTTCCATCGTTTGAAGCTGCGATAATAGACACAAATACAATCAGCCTAGGCTGTTCTTTTTCTTGGATAGATTTGCAAATAAAGAAATAAACAGCACGTATGCATTCAGAATGAATCTTCACCTTCAAAGTTATTTTCTTGTTTTCTTCCTCCAACTGCGTGTTCTTGTTTTGCAGACCTTTCAGTTGAGACAATAGAGCACTAAAATCTGTCTGTGAAAAGAGAGTACGCCAAAAATCAATGCAGTTGCAATTCAGAAAACTTGCGTCTCTCAAAAATTAATTCGTATAGATGGTGATTAATCGTTGATCCATAGACAATATAATGAACGACATGATTAATAATACAACAAAGATTTTACCTCAGAGAGCCTATTACCGCTCTCGGCCTTGTTCATTCCCGCAAGCTCTGAAGGAAAGTAAAATTAGTTTCGAATTGCAAACAAGAAAAAATGCACATAGAAATGGAGTAATAATAAATTAAAAATATATATGTACAAGAGATTCATAATATTGGAGGAAAATTCTGACCGGAGGTGCTGGGAACCTTGGTTAGATCTGCTCCCGAAGAGGTTTTGCTCAATCTCTCCGCCGCTCTCTTTTGGCGAATTTCCTCCAACTGTGGATGCGATCAATTATCCGATTCAATAACAAAAAAACCACGACGATAAATGAACAACGATCGAATACAGAAAAAAAATGAAACGAGAAGTGGAGAAATGGATATAGGTTGCTAGGAATGTACCGTTCGTCGACCAAGAGATGCATGACGCGCCTCCATTGTTACCGATGGGATGGGAACGGAATGTTCGTCTGCGAATTCCCCCTCCCCCGCCGAGACGCAAGAGTTTTATAATTTTACGCTGTCCGTTATTTTTTATATTATAATATATTTTTATGTTAATCGGTTATCAATTGTGTCTGGGTGGTGTAGTTGGTTATCACGCTAGTCTCACACACTAGAGGTCCCCGGTTCGAACCCGGGCTCAGACAAAATTATATTTTAATTTTTAGTGGTTTCGTTTATTTAAAAAAATTCAGATTTATTTTATTTTTTGTTTTCAAAAGTTATTTTCAACGACAAAAATATTTTCAGATTTTTGTATTTGTAGAAAACTTCATAATTGGGCTTTAGTCTGTAATTAAGGTCCAAAAAGCAGGCCCGTTCAAAAAGGCCTGGATCAAAGCCCTTCCTACCAGAAAACTTGAGTTTGAAAAATGCGAACTTTTACGTTCCGACTATAATCGATTTGTTAGTTAAACGCAAGGTGAAGGAGGCGAGAATCAGAAGATGAAGAAGGAAGACACGGTGAAACTGATCAGTGCGGAGGGTTTTGAATTTGTGGTCGACAAAGAAGCTGCAATGGTTTCACAGACCATACATAACATGCTTACTTCTCCAGGTTTGATATTATGTTATATTAATATCCCCTTTTCACTGCAATTAGGGTTCCAAATTTCATTATAAACACAATGATGGTTTCTTTCACAGGGAGTTTCGCTGAGAGGCAGCACGGCGAAGTCACCTTTCCCGAGATCAGTACCACCATTCTGGAGAAGATTTGCCAGTACTTCTATTGGCATCTCCAATTTGCCAGGTTTTCCTTTCTCTCCCTTCGCTATTGCAACATTGCCGAATACAATGTTTCTTTCGTTTTTTACTAGTTATTTGTGTGTGTAATGAATATGACTTTTGGTGTATAAAAAGCCTTAAGTGTATTTTCAGATATTCACAACTCATGATAGGTTGTATTGGGAGCAACCTATTACCTTGAAATGCAATAGTGATGCTAGTGAATTTCCGCCAATAACGGAGTGGGTAATGGGTCTGCGGAAGTTCTACTTACTACCAATTAGCTTCAAAATAGATCCATGGTTCTTGAATTTGCGGATAATTTTTTTTAGTTCTTGGTTCTCAGTGAAAAAGAATTTTCTTGAGTACTGAAGTGCAGCGTAATGACATCGCCTTGATGAAATCGTGTAAATTGTGACAAAGATCTAGTATTTAGCATGTTCAATAACCACTTTTCTAGTTAGTCTGTGCATAAACAATACATAGTCCGTTCAATTTTTATTTCTGCATATCATTATGAGGTAATTTTGTGTCAGCAGAAAAGGTTGGATCATTTAGAACAGGGAGGAAGATGACTATAGTTAGTTGAATTATTTGATTATACAAAGTGATCCTGGATTTTTCTTTGTTGTAAAGGACTGAATTTGTGTTTTTTTTTTTTCATATTTGGATGGAAGCTTTTATGTTACGGAGCACGAACTTTGGTGGGATTTAGTGCTCCAGTCAAACATATGGTTTTAATTGATTTGGTCTGTCTTGGAATCTAGTCTGTGTCACACTTTCATGATCGTAAAGTCTATAATAGGCCTTGCATTGTACAAAATTCTTTTATTATGTTACCTTCTTCCATCATGCATATCAAACTACAAGTTGGACTACATTTGAGTGAAAAGTAATTAAAGAACCAAAATCACACTTTGTGGGAGACCAAAGATGAGAATTAATTATAGTTTATCCGAGGGTGAAACGCTGACATTGATTGTTGAACTAGTACATTCTCGCTTTTCTATATTTTAAAATAGTCATGCATTATTTATAATTTTGAAATTATTTGAAATATTATTACATAGTTTTACCAATTTAAGTGGCTGCCCACTCATTTAGTAAAATATCAGTAGATTGCTATGATGGGATGAGTATGATTGATAGTTTTTATGTGTTGAAAGTATTATTTTACTTTGGGGAACTTTGATCGAAATCTCTCATTTTTATCTCGTGTATGTCTATGAAAATAGCTGTATTATTGACTTGAGATGTTGCTCTTACTAGTGGAAAGGAAACGGAATTTCCCATTGAACCTGAGTTAACTCTAGAGCTAATGATGGCTGCTAATTACCTCCATACATAAGCATTTTACTTCACCAACGGTGATAGTTCTTCGTCCTCATTGTAAGCCTTTATTATTCTCCTGGAGTCTAACAAATAATAGTAGTATTTTTGTCATGTTGAATTTTGCTGTCTTTGTTCTTGCAGATGGAATTATTACTTGGTTAGGCATTCAAAGAGCGTATTATAATTAGCCATTTGGAACTGTGTCTTTTCTGGAACTAAGTACATATGTAATTTGTATAATCTACTGATTGTTAGACTCAGTTTGCATGACTCTGATGTACGAGTGGCTCTAAGATGCCTTCTATTGATGTTGCTGTATAAATGAACTTGTTAAAAAGTTACTAACATCAAAATGCTGTTTTAAAGTTCATTATAACTACACCAATGTAGACATTGTTATTCGAACAAGGCAAATAAATTCGCTCAGTTCCGAGGTATGGTTGAAAATGAAATGGATATATAGAAATATGAGTGAGTTGAAAAAACAGAGTTTGTGGGTAGAAAATGAAAATTCTATTTCGTTTATTTAGATGGTAAAAATAAAAATAATTTCACTATTTTCTAATTTCCTTTTTCCCTGTACAAATTTCAAGTAAGGAAATTACATTTTCTGAATCCAGCATGAACTTTTCCTTCATTCTGTGTTTTCATTTCCATGTCTACTTTGCTCTGTTAGCTAATATTTCTCCAATGCCTCCTGCTGTGTCCCATAAGTTAGCAGTAATCACCAGCCGCTTGGGTTTCTTTAGTAAGACAGCAAGAAGGTCAGCTTTATGTGATAGCGATAGTCTCTTTGACTAAATACAAAACCTCAATTGCAATTGATATGTCTTTTTTCAAGCAGTAACTTGGTTCTTTTATCTTAAAATCAAATGGAGAATTAATTTTGAAATAAATGAGATTTTATTATTGATATTTTGTAATTAGTTAATCACTTATTAAATAATCAGAAATATATTTACTACTTTTTAAAATATTATTCTTAAATAGAGTAGCTTTTTTACCATCTCTTAAAATCTAATCAAAATCTAAAACAAATGAACCAGGAATCCAGTCAATTCTCTAAGCGTCTTGGGTTGGGACCTACAATAAAGAGTCGTTGGACCCAAGCTCTTTTATGGCATTACTATATTTTGTTCGATTTTTCAAATTCTCCAAAATACATATTAATAATAATAAGTACTAATGATAGTATAAAGTACATTTCGATCACATTCATCAATCAGAATCTAGAAAAGAAATATCAAGACTTGGTCCATATAATTTGAAGTTTTTAAAACAGAAATGGGGGTAAATACACAGTATGTTACTGTGGAGTCCTCCTGGTGAGAGATGTTATTTAGAATAGATTGCATAAAACTTTAGATGCAATGATAGCGTTGTGTTTCACAAGTTGTGGCAATGTGCTTAGATAGGGTACCGTGCAAGGATCAGCATTACGAAAGGTAGTAGACTTTCGTTGTCGCAGTTACTTGTGACCTAAGTAAACGCTTGTCGCCTAGGCTTAACTATGAAACTGCCTTAAGAATTAAGATATCATGTAAGCATGTGCGCGAGGACGGTGGTAGCTTAGTAGTTAATGATTATTTTCTTTGACTTCACAAAAACACTCATCAGTAGCAACAAGCTTCTCCTTTTGTTTTTTTCTCCAACATTTTGATACTAATTTAGTAACCTCATGGTTGGTATTCACAGAAATGGTCCTCATGCATTGCACCAGATATGCAAAGAAAAAGTCTCTCATAAGCAGCCACCATCTTTGTGGCGGTGAACAGTTGCAAACCTCTTTGCATGGCAACCTTACCTTTCTTGTTCAGAACATCTCTTCCACTGATCCATAACTCATATATAGCCCTCTTCAGATCACTCACCGTTGGTGAAAATGTGTAACCCATTTCGTTGCCTACAATCACAGAACCTGCAATGCTTGCAAGCCTAGTAGCCATCACTGGCTTCCCACTCAGCATAGCTTCTAGCAAAGTGTGATCCAAACCTTGTGCTCTTAAAGTGGGGTTTACAAAAACGTCAATAGCATTATAGAAACATGCCAATTCAACTTGTTCCAAGGGTCCCAAAACCAATATATTTGCCCCAAGATCTCTGTATCTTCCACCCCAAGGACCATCTCCTGCAACCACAACCATGCTACTCTCTTGGAAAGTGCTGTTTTCTGCAATTATCTGCTTCAAAGCTTCAAACATCAAAGGGTGCCCCTTGTCCTTGACTAACCTCCCAGCCAGTCCTATCACTAATGACTTTGAATCAAGAATTCCGTGCCTCTTCTTGAATTCATTCCCCTTTGAAACATCTGATCTGAAAACCTGTTGGTCCACGCCATTCAGAATAATATGGACCCTTTCTTCTGGAATCATGTAGACCCTCTTTAGGATATCACCTGCATGATCACTAGTGGCAACGTGATGAGCATAATTCGGGAAGAACTTAACCTCTTCGACAACCTTTGCAGCTCTTTCAGACAAAGCCTTTGTCTGAGGCTCCTGGGGTGTTCTGAGCAGTTCTTGAATGATGTCAGAATGAAACGTCTCGTATGCAATCCCATGCCAAGTGACCGCCAAATTACTAACATATCGAGATCTTGTGTACCTAAGTCCCACACTCTCCGTGTGGACAACGTCAAACGGTTTACCAGATGAGTTTTGTGCTTGAAACTGCTCCCAAACTGAAGCTTGGTCGAGGTAACCACCTGGTGTAGGTTTGGAGAAGTGAAAGTGTAAGTTGTTGTTGGAATAGTTGGTTGGAGAAGAGTCTGTGGAAGTGGTGAATACGTGAAGATCATGGCCTCTTTTAGCAAGGGCAAGGTGGAGCGTGAGAGCGTGGCGTTCAAGCCCACCTGCACGAGACTGGTGTGGCCATTTCCTGACAAAAAGTGCGATCTTAAGAAACTTTGAAGGTGGCTCTGAAGAGAACACAAGGTGGTTCCATGCTAAGGGATATGAAAGGAGGTTGATTGGTTTGTTTTGCTTTTGTGCAATTACTTGGTATGGTGAATGACACTGGCTGCAACAGTGGCTCCAAGAGAGAGATAAGATTATGGAGATTATGGAAAGGATTATGACAACGTAACAGAAATACTGAAAACTGAATATAGAACTTCGATCCTTTGCCATGGACATTTGATTTCAGGAAAGGAACGTTAAGTATCAGATGAGAAAGAGACAAGATTAGCATGATTAGTTTTAAGCACGAGCACAGGGGACAAGAAAGTAGAAACCAAGAAACCTGTCACATGGTGCCTAAGGTTGTAGACTTCTGATACTTTAGCAAGTGATGAACATGATTAAGCTTGCTTCGATAGCACTGTTGCTTGATGAAAAAGTACCTCCTGTTAAGGTGTTTTTAACCTATAATATTAGTAAGTTTTAATTTTTATTTCTATAAAAAAATGGCTTAAGTAGAAGTATATTATAAACTATAACTGTGAAAATAGGTGGGATTCGGCCCACTACGGTTCGTTCCTCGGGGTTAGGTCGACATTTTTTACAAATTTCAATACAGATTGATTTTTGATCCGATCTACCTAGAACATGGTTCACCTAGGTTGAATTAAGCGAGGTTGACTTACCAACCCACAAATAAATGGTCACACAAATATTTTGTGTTAAAATTGGACTTTGCATTTGGGTTCGGTTAGCCATCACATAAATAATTTGTATTTTTGTGATTTTGGTTTGTATTTGGATTGTATTAAAGTTTATTTAGATTTTAATAAAATTATAGTTTAGTTTTGACTGAAAATAAAAAATAAAAAATTTGTATTTTTTTTAATTAAGTCTGTTTAATCCACCAACCCATAGTGAGTCAGGTCGAGTTCAAATTTTTTTGGCTTGCTATTAAATGAGTCATGAGTCAAGTTGTGTTGACTCATTAAGTAATTAATCTGTGATAGATTGAACTGGACCGAGCCAGATTACCCGTTTTGACAACTTTATTATAAATACTTATGAATGAGTAATGTGAATCAATAGCTTTGACACATTTTTTTTTATCTAAAGTTAGCGCAATTCATGTATATGCCATGAGAAATGGAACATGGGAAGATATACATATACAATACAATACAAGGTGACGAAATTTTATTCATATATCAAATAAACTAAGGTTCCGCGTGTCAATCTCAAGTTACACAACTTTCATACATTCATATGCATAAACGTGAAACTCTATAAATTTTCTTTCTCTAATTTTTATTTAGTAACAAAATTCATATTCATATTTAGATTCATAAGACAATATATGACGAGTTAAGGAAAATAGAACATTCTATTTATTTATTTATTTTGTGATCAAAGTGTTTACTATTGCACACACCCGACCATTCTTTGTACTAACTTAAACGTCATTCTTATTAACACTTAAATTACTTAAAAATAGCGAGTGGCTATTTTTGTTATCGTTTTTTGACTTAATAAACTTTTTAAATAGGCTTTATTTAAAGTTATCTTGAATTTATGATAGACAACATAAAACCTAACGAAAATATTATATTTTGGTGTGCGTATGTGATTCATGAGTAGAGTCTATAATTGGAGTAATGAAGAAGCGTGAGAAACATTTCCAAGTGCATAAATAGACCTGAGTCTGGTCAGCTCAAGTTATCAATAACTGGAGTAGTAGGTGTGACTCATGCTCTCTTCCCTATTCTAATCTTCATCCTCCAAACTAACCCTTTTTTCACTCTAAATTTACCTACTCTGATCATACCATTTCTGCTACCCTCCCATATATTAATTCTTACATCATCTCTGATTTTCCCACACCACAAACTATGCAACTGTGTGAATATCATGTCATTCTCATATCTAATCCTAAGATTTTTAGTGTTTGTTGTTTAGACTGTGACTAAAACAAAATATCACTAAATAACTTCAAAACAAAGTTTTTGTTTAACAACATTCTATACAACTTATCTGTATGGAGGAAGTGTTTTTGCAATACCCTTTATTTATCCCTCCCTCATCATTGATTCAAAGTCCGTTTTTAATTGGGTTCAACATCAATCATTGATTGGCCTTTTGACTTTGAAGGAGCAGGGAACACCAAATTTAGTAGCTAACTAATAGAAATACACAGACATTATTTGAGCTCATTAATAGCTTGCATGTGTGAGTGACTTCATCACTACAGAACAGTAACAGAAGGAACACACAAAACCAAACTTTTGAGTGATCTTGGAAAGAAAATTCGTGTGCAGGCATGAATATTAAGATTTTTGTGTAGTAATGACTTTAATAATATAATATTTATATGATTTAATAATTTGTAACATTATTTTGAAACATTAGCTAATGAAACAGAGTGGTGGTGGAGACAGAGGTTAGAGCAGTTAGAATGTTTTGGGAGGAACTAATACTGAGTCCAACAAATGGCAGTTGAGTTGTAGAGATAGGTAAATGACAGTGTATGGTCCAACTACTTAACCGAACTCTGCGCATAAAAACCCTCCCATCACAAGCACTGGGCCCACCCTCTCTTCCTCTCCCATTCATCATCCAACTTTCTCATTTTCTTCTCTTTTCATTTAAATCCCTTTCTCTTCTTCTCTTTCTCTCATTCTTCTTCTTCATCTTCCAACCCACCATGCCTCTTCACTCTCTCCCCGACGACAACCACCACGATTTCGTCGCCGAGTTAACTCACCGCATGGCTCGCTTCTTGCTTTCCGACGACGACACTCTCCATTCGGTACTATTCTATTTAACCACACTTCCGTTTCATTAATACTAATAACAACAATAATAAAAAAAAACAACTTTTTCTTCTTCTTCTTCTTCTTGGGTCAAGTCACCAGACTCCATAAGTGGAAGTGCAGAAGGTTGCTCTCAGGAACCATCACCCTCTGCAGCACCTGAAGAGCGTTCGCGGAAGAACAACTACGGGAAGCTTCAAAGCTTCAATATTGGACTCTATTCTCACCAATCTCTCGTTCAGGAACAGATTCGAGCCATTGAAGTAAGTAAGACCAGACTTTGTGCTACTGATTAATACTATTAGCTTTATAATTCAAACTGTTTAACTAATTAATTGAGTTTTTTGATGTTGTTTTTTGTGTTTAACAGCTGTCAGGGGTGAAGCAAGACCAGGTGGCCGTGTCCGCGTCCGCGTCCGCGAAACAGAAACCCGCTCCGCGTCGGAAAAACCTAGGACAGACATACGAGCCCAAGAAAGGAAACGTACGGAGGGCCGCCCGGCCGCCGCGGCCCGGCCCACAACACCAAGGCGGTGCTGGCATGCGGGCCTTGTTTCTTGACGGGCCCGGTTCTAGGGGTGGGACCGGCGTTTTCTTGCCGCGTGCGGGAGCCCCTACCCCGTCGGAATCTACTAACAAACAAGGTGAAAACCTGCATAGTTTTCGTTCAGTTGATTCAATAATTTGCTTATTCCGCACTGTTTTTTCTTGCTGTCATGTTTCTTTCCTTGCTGTTTAAGCTGTTAGGTAGTGAAATTCTGAAATGGAAAGAACCATGCCACTTGTTGCAAGTTGCAATGTTTTTTTTTTTTCTTTTTTGTTGTGTCACGTCTTACCTTGTATCATTTCGCTGCTACAATATGTTTTTTTTTTCTTTCCTTTTCCTCTTCCTCTGTTCCAAAGTTCTATGAATCCGCTGTCTGGTC
>Ga0214544_1001112_pt1 | contig 54259 bp, 45 predicted proteins | sample CNSS3metaG_FD_160074 | JGI IMG/M metagenome (GOLD analysis project Ga0214544, IMG submission 160074) | Root nodule microbial communities from cowpea collected in UCLA plant growth center, Los Angeles, California, USA - CNSS3 | ecosystem: Host-associated > Plants > Roots > Nodule | place: USA...
ATCCTTGGAGAGCAAGTTTGAGAAGCTTCTAGGCTTTTCTAGAGTAGACACACTACTCTTGGCCCATTTGGCCCAATTCCCCTTTTTGGTCCAAAATTACTTCTAAAGCCCAATTTCCTCTAAGGCCTAATACATGGTCAAAAGAAAACCCTATTCTACTAGGCCCAAAATACAAAGCCCAAAAATAAACCCTATTCTAATATTTACAAACAAAGAGTTTTAGGCTAGGTCTTCACATCTTCCTTGGCCCATGTAAAGTTCAACTTGGGCCTTGTATGTGCATTGGAGGCCCATTCCTCTTGTATCCTCCTAGCCATTGCTCTTGTTGTGGGTCCCTTGGTTAGAGGCATCTCATCACACATTAAGCATGAAAGAGAAAATTTATACTAGTTTACTTACATCTAGTTCTCCTTTAAGTACTTTGCTTAAGAGGTTCAATAAAATAAAATTGATTACAAATGATTACATAAACATGTTCAACTTATACATGTATTAACCTCTTCAAGTATCACAAGTACGCACGTAAGACCCTTTTCAGGATGACACGTGTAAGTTATAAATCTCCAATACTTCCAAAAACATAATTCTGATACCATCACTTGAAAGTGAAAATTTCTAAAACTTTATTTCTCCGAAGTAAATCAGCATTTAAGATCAAACCAAACTGGTATAAGTCATTAAAGGAAGCTTATTACAAAACCTTCTAGTTCAAAATAAACTTTTAATAAAGTCAATTATACATCTTATTCAAAAGATAAAACCATTCCAATTGCTTTCCAAAAACTTTACCAATCAGACTTCTCACAACTATGCTTCTCTAACTGTATCTCCATCAACATAGGTTCTCATATAACACAAGTTATACGATCATCACAGGTGAAAACCACAACCACCAACATGCAAGGATGAGCTAACTAGATAAAGCATCACATAACAATATATTGCCAACATAACACTCACCTAGGATGATCACATATGTTCACAAACTCAACCAATTCGTATTACCACCAACTAATATCAAATGGTATGTCATTCCCTCATAACCAACCATTTGCCTTCCATGCGCACCAACGACTCTAGGAAATGGTCTTTCCTCTGCTTTCAATAAGACTTGCAAGCAACAACTCTACTTATTCATCAAAACCTTAGGTAAGAGCACTCTTGCTAAGTTCATGAAAAAGCCTTATGGTTGAAAAAAACTTTTTTACCTGACTCACCAAAGCCCTCTGGGTAAAAGAACCAACTTGGTTGTACGATTACAAGAGAGTACATACACCACCATCTTATACATACATACATACATACATACATACATACATACATACATACGTACATGCATACATACATACATTCATGGATATAATCATATCATCATGATTAACCATACATCATCATATCATGCCATATATTAATCACAAAAGTATCACGACAATCATAATATATATACCCTCACCTTACCACCTGCAATAACATTCCAATCATGCAAAACAAACAAAATAGACAATTTGATGCTCAATGCTAGTGCTTAACGCCATTTGCCTTGCAAATTCCACCGCCGAAGGCCAGAAAACCATTGCTAAGCGCCAAACCTCTCACAATTCCACTACTCAACGTCAAAACTGACACTCAATGCGAAGAAATTGGCTTACCCAACGAAATACGAAAAAACAATGTCTTATGTAGAGATCAATTTCAATACATCCAAGCATCCAAAATTATCATGAACACAAAAATTTCAAGGTACCCATAGTACAAAAAAGAATCCATACCTCCAATAGAAATAACCACGATACCAAGAATTAAGACCATTGTATATATCCTATATAACTTTCCACCGTTATTTTCTAATGATAAATTCATTCCATCATAATACCTATATAAAATAGTTCCAACCACCTTACCTCCAAATGACTTGCACTTCACTAAATCTCCATACACTACAACAAAAATATTGATATTTGTGAAGGTTAAAATTACACTTTTAGTGGTTAAAAATTGTCACAAATGAAATTTTTGACGGTTAAAATAATCATCACAATTACACATGTCAAAAACAATCTATCTATGAAAAAAATATTTTAACAACTTGTATTGTTGTTGGTAAAGACAAAAAAAACTAATAAAATATAAAAACTGTTACAAAATGTGTTCTAATTTTATTATATTTTATCATACTTTGATTGTTAAAAATCGTCACAAAATATATCGTACTTTGATGGTTAAAAACGACTAAAAAATATATCATATTTTGATGGTTAAAAAATGTCACAAAATATATTATATTTTCACAATTAGAAACCGCAAAAAATTATTTAAAATATTTTTAAACTTTCTAAACATCCAAAAAAATATTTATTAATTATTTGACCAACTCCATAATTTCCTTTTTTATTTCTTTTCTAATGCATTATTAGTCAAAATCAAGTTTTAATTAGTTTTCACGTATATTTGTGTCTCTAATATATCATAATTTTAAGATTATATAAATAAAACATAAATAATTATAATGACAAATTTAACTCACAGCCACCTTGTGTTTAAAAAAAAATTAAAAATTCATTTCTTTTGTCACAAATTTATCCATGAGTATATATATATATATATATATAATATGACAAATTTAACTCAACCACCTTATGTTTAAAAAAAAAATTAAAAATTCATTTCTTTTTTCACAAATTTATATATATATATATATATATATATATATATATATATATATATAATTAACTAAATTAACCCTCTGCTCAAACCCCAACTATAAACATAAGGAACAAAATAAACTATGGTTTTTCATATGATTTGACATAATTGAACGAATATTCGCATCTCTTTATGTCCCAATATTTTATATAATTTTATTATATGAAATTATTATTCTTTTTTTTTCATTGTTATAGATTAGCATTAATCAATAAATTAAATTATTTGTTAATATTAATTATATTGCATATAATTTATTATTGTATGGGTAATATAATTTTGTGTTTCCGTGATAGGTTGGATTGTTTAGTAAATAGTTTGTGATAGGCTTGAATAATCAGATACTTTTTTGAGAGGTCCCTAGTCTCTACTCGTAGGTTATAAAACTAATATCCCATTAGTCAGTTTTAAGTAACAACGTAAAACACTCTTGTTATACGTTTCAGAATACCTATCAACAAGAGAATAATAATATCTGATATTTCGTGCTTCCGTGCTTCCATGGATCCTTCATTAATTCCGGGTACACAATCCTTTAAACTCTTACATGAATATATTATATTATTGTGTCTTATATTTTATTTCTATCAATTGGTATCAAAGCTGATAAGATATAAAATATAATTGTTCTTTTTGAAAGTGTATATGAATTTCCATAGCTGTTCGCTAAGGCATGAAATATTACAAGGGGTTTAATCAATTACGATGCAGTATCATAAATGATCAAAACCTCATTTTCTTTCTCATTATTTTGAAGGAATGAAATAACTTCATTATTTTATTAATTAATTTGATATTACATTAATATTAATCATGCCCTATCGGTATTTTATTATTAATGTATTTTATTTTTCTTGATACAATGTATTTTGAATTTTATTATGTGAATTATTTGGCTTGTACACTATCGGTATTAGATTTCTTTTGACATCAGATGTGCATTCTGTTTTTTTTATTCTAATTATATTTCTTATTTATTATGATTCAGGATCCTTAAGCAGGATCATGGTGAACAAAAAATAATTTGGTATTATAGGCATATCTTGCTGAGTATTCAAAAACATTTATTTTATTTATTTACACAGTAAGTGTGTGTATTAAATGTTTCTTTGTTATTTTTGATACCAAATTCTTTGTCTATGCAATTGACTTGGGTCAAAACTTTGAATGGAAAAAATTTTGAGGATTGGAAAGAATCTATGGGTTTGTATCTGGTAATTACCAATATGGACTTTTCTTTGAGAGAGGAGGAACCTCCTGCTCTTACCCTTGAGTCCACTGGTGTCTAGAGAGCTTCTTGTGAACATTCGAATGGGGTGTGCTTCATGGTGATGAAATACACCATGGAGCAGTCTATTCGATAGAGCATTCCAGATAATGATAATGCTAAGGATTTTATAAGATCGGTTAGTGATAAGTTTAAAACTTTTGACAAAGCTCAAAATGGTCAATATCTGTCACTTCTTAAAAAGACCAAATATGATGGTGTCAGTGGTGTTCGTGAGCATATGATGAAGCTTGCACACTATTATAACAAACTCAAATCTTTAAAGGTAGAGCTTGTGATAGTTATTTGATTTGGCAGGTTATGGAATCTCTTCCTTCTCAATTTGATGTGTTAAAGACTTCTTACAACACTCAAAAGGAGGAATGGATGATTACCTATCACACCCACTTCCATTGGGGATATAGGTACTTTATCACGTTTATAGGCGATTATTCCCAATTTGGATGAATAGATCTTCTACAGGAAAAATCAAGTTCCTTGGATGCTTTTAAGTCTTTCAAAGCTGCTATTAAGTTGAAAACAGGAAAGAAGATAAAATATGTAAGGTCTGACAAAGGTGGAGAGTATTATGGCAGATATGGTGAGATTGAAAGAAATTTTGGACCTTTCGCTAGATGTCTTGATGAATGTGGTATTAAAGCTCGGTATACTATGCCTGATACTCCTCAGCAAAATGGAGTTGCAGAAAGGAGGAATCACACTCTTTTAGATATGGTGAGATATATGTTGAGTCATTCCTCTTTACCTTATTTCCTTTGGGGGTACTGTCAACACCCAATTTCGTCCGGCTAAAAAAATAGAAGAATAAATAATAATAATTTATTTTTTAAGAAAATAAAAAAATATTAAAAAAAAGTAAATAAGTTTTCTTTTTGAGGCTTTATTTCTATTTTAGCCCAAAATACTTTGTACACCCACACCGTTTTTTCTTGCAACTAATGGCAACCCAAAATTTTATATTCTCACCCCCACTCTATGCTTTGTCATTTCTGCTCCAAATCAAGAAGTTAATGATGAGATTCTAATATTTAGAAGCAAAATCTGTTTTAATTTTTAGAATCATTTTTTTCAGTGATAATTGATTTTGTGCTCTGGTTTTATGACACCTCCTTTTGCAAAGGAGGAAAATAGTAATATGTTTCTCAAGAATATCTTTTTTCTAATTATAATTATTTTGTCCTGATCACGTTTGATTTTGTGCTCTGATTTTTTGGTGATTTGATTCCCATAATGTGAAGACCAATTCTTGTCTTTTAAAATTTCTTTGTAATCAAGACTAACTTTATTACGAGATTACATTAGATTTATAATGTTGTGTATATAAACCCATCAAGCAAAAGAATAAAAAGAATTTTTTTTCTCTCGGAATTCTGGAGACCTCTCTCACCCTAAGCACACAATTTATTTTAATCCTCGCATATAAAAAACCCATTCACCTACGATCGCCACCCTCATATGCCTCTTGGTGTTCCAACGCAACTATTGTAAATCCGATCTTCTGTTCAGGTTTACAAAAATTAATTTTTGTTGTGTTATGCAGTCTTTCTTGAGTTTTGGTTATGATCTTGGTTGAATGTGATGTTTTCACTATTTCTTTTGATATGGAAAAAGCATTACCGTCATGCATTTTTGGGTTCATTAGTTTTATAATTAATGCTTGTTGATTGCCTTGGGTTGTGAACAATGTTGATGTTAAGAATGACCAATGACCACATACATGTTTAGCATGTGAAATCAATTAGTTGTTTTATCCAGAAAGAATTAAGAAAACATTACACCTAACCCTAGTGAATGAGGGAGTTAGTTACTCCTAGACATAATAAATGGTAGAATGATGATGAAATTGAATGCCTCCCGTCTTCAGAATATGTTTCCACTGTCAAGTATTTTTAGATCAAGTGTCTTTCTCTCCAAAGGTGTGTTTTGACCTCTATCAAACCCTCAATTTATAGACTTTTATAACTGGACAAGGCCTAAAATTTGGACTTGATTCTGTACTTGAATAAATTGTAATAGATAAACTTTGATATATATCTTTTAATCTTCAGAGATTCCATATCTTTGATGTATTCTTTAAATCTTATGATTTGTAATTGAAGTAACCAACTTGGTAGATAACTGATTTTGTTGATATATTATTTTAATATTCAGTAATCTCCATTGACTCTATTGTTCTTAAATTTCTAAATTTCCACTTATCTGCAAAATATAAACTAATTATTTACCTTTTCCAAATTTATGAAATGAAATTTAAAATATCTAAAAAGATAATAATAAAATAACAATAATAAAAATATGATAATGCTAATTATCAGGTTTCAATTTCTTTTTGAAGAGGTTTATGAACTAAACAAATTATAATACATTTTTCACTCTTCCAAACTTTTTTTTAGTATTTCCCTCTCAAAATATACACTTACTTTACTTTTCCCCAAACTATAAAACCTAAGTGAGAATTCATCAAATCTAAGCGAAGTTCATCAATCTTCGTCATCGATCTCGAAGCTGTAGGCGCTTCTATCACTTGTTGGCCAGTGTAATCAAAGTTTTCCTACCCATTATCTCCCTAGCCTACTCAGGAAATCCTTCATTGCGCACGCCAGATTTTGTGCCGCCTTCCCGAAATAACGATTCTCAACAAGAAAAAATGAGGCGGTGATCCGCTGTGAAGCGTTGAGAAGGCAGATCTTGTAGAGGAGCTAGCGTCACCAGTCTTCAAGGCGATGAGGAATTCGGGGTTGGTGTTGAACTGGACAAGGAGTCGTGGACCTGCGACGTAACTATGAGGAGATTCTACTCTACACTAGTGATGCTGATGGTTTCCTCGATTGTGGGAGAAGCCTTCGCGGATGAGGGATGTAACACCCCATTTAAATAATAACTTTAATTTAAATGAAATGCCACACAGATAGAATATAAGAGAGAAGTCCTAGAGTATAAACGCTACTCCTTACAATGTCCAAAAAAGGAATGCTAGAAGAAAGCAAGGCACACCACGACGCCAGATACAAACAAAATCCAAGAACTTGACAATAATAATAGAGTACTAAAGGACCAAAAAGTACATGGGCCATAGCCCTAAGAGAAAGCCCAGATAAATGGAGATCCAGTACAAATAGACTATGCAGCGGAATCATCCTTCCTTGTTGACCTCGAGTACCTCTCGCATCTGCTCATATCAATAAATTGATGATCATCGCAAAAGTAGAAGAACCACATACAAGCAACCAAACAAGCAAAAGGGTAAGCTAGAGTATGAATCAGTTTATCATACAGATACATGCTATTTCACAGAACAATGAATATATGTCAACCAATCATGTTATGACTTACAAACAATACACTAAGAGTCATACTCGACTCATCCGGATACATATAATTTAGTTGGATTTAGCGGATGCTTGCAGTTGTGGTGGATTTAGGCCTCCTGCTACTCTCACCACAAGAGTCAGTCCGCTCTATGTGAGACTAACTAACTCCTTAGAGCGTTAGGACACAACCTTACCTTGAATCCTTACTAAATTATATAGATAGGGCACCACTATGAACTCCCACTAACAGGGGTCATGGAATTACGCCCCGACCAACTGAGGCACCACCCTGAAATCTCACCTAGAGATTTCAAGAAATTACGTCATGACCACACACAAAAAATATTCAACCAACCAAGTAATACTCATCATGCACATAAACCTCATGTCAACCTTTATAACCAAATCCTCATTCGTATTCCATGTTGAATCCATGCCAACTCATCCTTCTGAAACCATGAATATAGAATTGCATTTCGTACCAATACCATGCCACTTTAATTACCAACCGTCTAATTTAAATCACATGCCAAAAATCATACCAAACCTATCATTCACAACCCATGAACCATATCAATCATGCATAATCATTCATCTCATGCTTTTTAACATAACAATTCAATCCAAGCAAGTGTCAACTATCCAAGAACAGGAACGCAACAAAATAACCAAGTAACCTCGCCCAACTCCTTGCTCAAGCTGAAAGGTCTCGCTCAAGCGAGAGGGACTCTCGCTTAGGCGAGCTCCTTTCGCCTAGGCGAGAGCTCGACAATAGGAACAATGACCTTCTGCGCAATCCCGCTTAGGCGAGACCCGCTTCACCTGAGTGAGACATTCTCTCACTCTAAATAAGGGTTTGGTCGCCTGGGCAACAACTCGCGTGAAAGGACCTGAGCGATCCTCTACTTATCTCGCCTAGGCGAGACAAGTTCGCTTGGGCGAGATTATCAGTTCTCGCCACTATTCGCACCTGCATCAACCATACACATATACCAAACAAAACAACTAGACATCCCATGCATCCACAGTACCACAAAATCTCAAGAATGATCAAGCCAAAAATAGAACAAACCGCAATCACATCAGATAAAAAGGTTCTAGCTTCCCTTACCTAGAAATGGCTAGAATAGGACCTCCACTCTAGACAGTGGGGCAAGGCAGCTCGAGGAGCGACTTAAGAAGCTGAAAAAAAAAATAAAGGAACAGTAGGGACATAAGTTACCCAAAGTAACAGTAGCAGGAAAAATGCCAGCATAGGATGAGGGAACAAATTACGTGAAAAAATAATGAACTGAGTTTGAACTTGCTTGACGTACCAAACCCTAGCAGAGAGAGAGACGGTTGTAGCTCTAAGGAGGAGGGGGTTGTTTCTGAAAGTGAGTAGAATGAGTGTGTTAGGGCAGACTTAAGATCTGGTTTCCCTTTGGGCCAGCCCTAGGCCCAACTGATTTGGGGTAGCCCTTTAAAAATAAGGGTAGCAATGTAAGTGGGCCTTACAAGGGGGCTTGTATCGGTACCAGAGGCTGAAGTGGTTGGCAAGTAATTCAATGTGGTCGAGGTTGTCGTACTACGATGGGAGGGATACATTGTGGTAGACTTGTGGTGATGAAGGTGCTGGTTGATGCTTCTTAGAGGAAGAAGGGTTGATTATGGTAGATATGGGTTTTATAGTATGACGACGATTGGTGAACACATGAGAACTTATCAGAAAGAGATCATTGGTATTATGTACCAATATGCTAACTTCAGTTCATAGCTTGCCATGGTTATTGCATGTTATAACAGATTAATTATATTTAAGGTGAAGTAAACTCTTATTAAATGCTAAACTAAGAAAGAGGATTTCTTAGATAAAGTTTATTACATGTGGATATATTCAAGGCTTAAATAGTCATTTGGTCCTAGTGTTGGTCAAGTATTTTCAATTTAGTCCTACTTTTGAAATTGTTTTCAGTTTGGTCCTATCTTTCATAAATTTGATTCAATTAGATCCTTTCTCTTAACTCCGTCTAAATAGTTAACAGAATAGTGGCCAACGTGGTTCATTTTTGTGATGTGGAGCACTGTTAAATGACGTGGTTGTTATTTTATTGTGCTGGCCTTTTAATTTTAATTAGAGAATTTTAAGGTTTATAATTTGTCGAATTGGGTTTAGGGATTCATTCAGATTTCGGGATTTCTTTCAATTGGGGATTTCAGAGGCTATGCATTCACTTCCATCAAAGATTGCTTTTCGTTTTGTGAAGATTTTGTCATGGAGGGTTTGCATCTTCATCGTGGAGGTAGTTTTTGTGGTTTAGGGTTTGTTAATTTTTGAGGATTATTGTTTGTGATTAGTGTTAATGATTAGGGTTTTTTGTCGGTTTTGTTTTTTCATTCGGTGGATTATTTTAATTTGTAGATGTTGTTGTCTCTAGTGCATTGTTTGGTGAATTTCACGACCCACCATTTTAAATTGTTTGTATTGTCGCTTTCTGTGGTGGGTTTTATTGTTGTTTGTCGGTTTTTCGTGTTTAGATTGAGTCTTTGTTCCCTATTTAAAGATTTTTTATAATTTGCAGGCTTTTATGTTTATTGGTCTTTCCAATGTCTGATGAAAGATTTGAGCTTGTGGTCCACCACCATGGTTACTTTACCAGCGATGAGTGGTGTAAGTAAGTTGGTGGGGAAACTACTCATTGGTCATGCGATCGTGACTGATGAAGTTATTTCAAAATATTAGGGTCTCTTAGGGAAATGGGATATCATAGTATAAAGGGGTTGTGTTATTGTGTTGAGATGTTGTTTCACCCCTTGCATGATGGCAGGGGTGCAATTAATATGGTTCATATCGCAAGGCATTATGGCGAAGTGCACATGTTTGTTGTGCATGGAGTTGATGAAGCCCAAGTAGAGGATAATATAGTGGAATCTGAATGAGGTGTTATGAGACCTTTAGAGAGTGGTGAAAGCAGCCATGTTGTTGATGGAACAAAAGTTGAGATAGATGGTGAATTTGAAGTAGTAGGTATTGAGATTGTAGTAAGGTCTATTGTGGATGAAGTTGCAATGAACAAAGACACTGAAATTGGATAGGAGGAAGGTGAAGTGGATGAAAGTTTAAGAAGGTTCGATCTTTTGTAGCTGAGGATATGGGTGAATGTATTGGAAATTTGAAAACAGAAGTAGTAGTTGAGGATGTGGGTGAAGGATTTCAAAATTTGGAAGCAGAAGTAGGAGTTGAGGATGTGAGTGAAAGATTTAAAATTTTGGAAGCAGAAGTAGGAGTTAAGGATGTGGGTGCAGGTATTGGAAATTCAGAAGTTGAAGATGGAGTTGAGGATGTGGGTATATATGTTGGAAATTCAGAAGCTGAAGATGGAGTTGAAGATGTGGGTGTAGGTGTTGGAAATCCACAAGCTGGGATTAGGCTGAAGGTGATGATGAAAGGGAGACAGATACTGATATTGATGTTGAAAGTTGGATTGAATTTGATGCTGATTCTTTAAGAGATAGTGATGGGTATGACTGGGGTTGTTGTAATGGAGGGATTGAAGGCGTAATTGATGTAGAAATAAATGTTGATTATGGTAAAGAAAAATCTATTAAAGGATTAGTGTTAGTTGAAGTTGGTCCAAGTGAACACAACCATGATAGTGAAGACAATGATGATAATAATGAAAGGGTTCATGATGATAGTGACCATGCTAACACTAGAGACAAAGGACTGTCTGATAATGGTTGGGCGTCAGAAAAGTTCACTACAAAAAAATAGCTATTACTGACGGGCAGAATCTGTCAGAATAAGTTATTATCTATCGATAAACTTATATTTCTGATGGATTGGCGACGACAATATCTGTCGATATTTTCAAAAATATTTTTGGGTTAATTTTGCATTTCCAACTTCACTAAATCAGATAATTATCAGACCTACATTCTCATAGATACAATCAGACCTGCCAATATCATATATAACTCTCCAAATACAATTAGACCTGCTAATATCATATATAACTCTAGCCAAGTAATCCAAACAACCATTATACAATATTATATGTGTCTGCATACACCACACAAACATCAATGTTCTAAAATGTTTGGATATAGAATAAAAATCAATCTAAACATCCATCAGCCACAATGTACAATGTGTTCTTTAACTAATGTAACCACACATAACAAACTGAATATAGAAAGAAGTCCTAATAGTCTACATAATCATCAGAATGATTTTCTTCAACTTCAGGGTCTTCTTGTTGTTGGGACTATTGCTGGACTGCGGTGGGCTGAATTGAAGTAGGTTGGACTGGAGTGGGTTGGACTAGGGTGGGCCGGTTCCTTCAAGTACTTGTTCAGCCACAATGAATGAGCTATTAGATAAAAATATAATTAGTGAGTATAGAATTTTCTTGATTAGAGTGTACAAAATTAGATTAGAACATACTCAAGGTATGATTTAACTTCAGTGCAATTGATTAACACATGGACATAAGTAGAGTTGAATTCAACATCAGTTAACCAATGAGTCGACTCCTTCCCTGCGTGACAACCAACTTCTCGAAACACTGATAATGTTGAGTCACATGTTTGATTTTTCCAGTGTGTTTCATTCCTAACATTTTTAGGCGACAAAATGAAGTTCTTGAAATAATAAGAACAAAAATATGTTGTTTCACGATGCAAGTAAGCTGCACTAATTCTTCCACTCTGGCTTTGTTTTTTACAGAACGTTTTGATTCCCCCATAAATCTATACAAAGAAATGAATAGATTATGATTTGAAACGAGAAAAGTAAAAAAGATATAGAGATATAGTAATCATGGGTTATCACCGTTAAAATGGATACATCCACCTTTATTGCAATGGCCCACCAAGCCATGCTTCACATGACAAATGAACAGAGATATGCTTGATTGATTCAAATAACCCAGGAGGGAAAATTCTTTCCAATATGCGAAGAATAATTGGAATATTTTCCTCCAACATTCTCAGTGACTGCTCCTTTAGTGATGTTGAGCACAAGTCTTTGAAGAAGTGACTAATTTCTATTAAAGGATTTAAGACATGCATTGGCAATGAGTTGAACGCAGCATGGAGTAATATCTCCATGAAGACATGACAATCATGACTTTTCATACCATGAATACAACCCTTTTCGATATTAGCACATCTTGCTACGTTTGAAAAATAACCATTTAGCATTCTTAGTTCCTTGATCCAACGACACACTATTTTAGACTCATCTTTTGTTAAGGTGTAATTTGCTTTTGGTTTAAGCAACCACCCATTAGTTTGAAACTGTCAACTAACTATCTATAAAACTTTTGAATGGTAAAAGAAAAGTGGAAACCATCTAAAAAATCATAAAAAACAACAATTTCGAAATCTTACTTGTTAGAACTAAAAATATACACTAGAATAAGGTAACTTTTAGGTCCAGAATTAAAACAGCCCTAAACATTATGCGCTAGTATGTCCAAAATTAGGTAACTTTTATTCACTGCATAGTTTGTTTAATTTTGAATTTTAGCATTCAATTCACATCTATTAAGCTGCATCTAAATCATAAAATCATCCAAATATATGTTAAAGTTGGTTTTGGCTAGTTTGCTGTCAAATTTAGTCTAACCAATGATTTTGAGTTTCTGTTATTCGAGCATTATTTTTTATCATTCTAGAAAGTTTATTTGAAGATTAGAAACATGTCAGAACCCTTAATTATACCATTCCATGCTTTTTACAATTTTTAACCCATTGACTTATAGGCTTCCATTTAAATGTTTTCAGTTGTTTTCTTTAATTTTCATATCCTCTTGTTTTGTTTGCGTAATATTTTCTCATGTATACATTATCTCTATTGGGGACTTAAACCTCACAAGCTTTAAAGCAAAAATCGAATTGAGATAAGAAATCATGAATACAACTAATTCAACGCATAAAGAAGTGATCAAAAACCAAAATCAGATGGTAAAATAAGCAACTCACCTTTACGTTGAAGGATTCAGCGGAGAATTCTCACCACCAATGAACAAGCCTACTTAGAAACATCTACATTAGCACAAATCAGAACCAATATCACAATTAGAGATACCAAGTAAAAAACATAATTAAGGACACAAGGTTCCACCCAAAAAATCGGCAAATCATTTGGAACAATTACAACTGAAATTGCAGGACTTAGGTATTATTGTACTATGTTTGGGGGAGAATGAAGGGAGGGATGTAGAAGCTTACCAATCAAATTACGCTAGTGACGCCGAAAGCACCAAATCAAGACTTGTGGCGGATGAATGAGCACGACTTTAGGGGAGAAATCAGAAATGCGTGGGGGTGGCGGATAGCGGCAAGAGCGTCACAAACGGCGGCAAGAACTTCACGGCAACGCGGGTTGCACCGAATTGATGCCCTCAAGCAATTGCCAACATTACGCTTAGGGTGGAGGAGAAACGGGGTTGGAGGAGAAATGTGTTTTGGGAAGAAAGGGGGAATGAATATGAAGTTTTAAATAAATTCATTCTACCAACATACCGACGGATAATTTCGTCGCCATAATTCTCATCCGCTATTACCGACGGATTATTCTATCGCCATCTTTCTCGTCCTCTATTACTGACGGATTATTCCGTGGGTACATGCACACCATAATCCGTCGGTAAATCCATCGGTAATTAATATTTAAGGGCAAATAATTTCGTCGGTAATTTCAGCATAACAATCCATTGAAAAATCCATCAGTAAATCTCAATTACCGACATATATATATATATATATATATATATATATATATATATATATATCCGTCGAAAAATACCCGTCGGTAATTTAATGTTTTCTTGTAGTGGTTGCTTAGTTTTGAGGGCAGTGACAATGAGACAAAGCATGATGGGATTAGTAGCTATGGTTTTTTTGGGACATTTAAGAAACCCAAATCTATGGTTGATTACTAGGGCTGGGCAAAATATACCAAACTGCACTACACTATTAATAACTACACTGAACTAAAAAATAGTTTGCTTGGACTGCACTGAACTGGGAAATAGTTCAGACGAACTGAACTGCACTGCACTCTAATATGAACTAAGCCGAACTGTTATAAACTGAATTATTTTATGAACTGCACTATGTTTGAACTGAACTGCACTAATTTTTAACTGGACCACACTACTTTTGAACTTAACTACATTGTTTTTGAACTGTTTTTGAATTGAATTGCACTAATTTTGAACCGAATTGCATTGTTTTTGAGCCAAATTACACTAATTTTGAATCAACTACGATATTTTTAAACCGAATTGTACTATTTTTGAATCGAATTGTCCTGATTTTGAATTGAATTGCACTATTTTATAATTTAAAAGTACTTAGAAAATAATACTTTGAAATATACATGATATTTCAATACACTAAAATCAAAATATTAATACATCTTCATTCATCTAAATTAGTTATACTTGAAGGTCTCACTTCGTCTTGAGAGGTTATATCTAAAACAAAATATTTCATCATTTTTGAAAACTTAAAATAAATTTAAAAATATCAACCAAAAAGTATATAAAGTTTTCATATAAACTTTAATTTTTTTAGTATTTTCTTTTCATTAAAAAATTATTTAATTATAATATTTTATATAATCGGTACTAATATAAAAAAGACAACAACATATCACCATTGTATATTTTTTATAATTAAAAATGTTTGATTTTAAATTGAAAATGATGGGTATATTGTGGAAGATCACAAATCTTGAATTCTTATATCAATGATACTTCCATTTTATCATATGATAGACCCATTATCGATAAAACATCGGTTCAATCTACTTAAAGATTAATATCACTTTTAAATCAAAACTTTAATAGGTTTATTGGTTTTCTTTTTACATATTGTTCAAGTATCTCGTTTATATTTATTATAGAACTTAAATTTATATTTGAATTTAAAGAACATTCATCATGTTAATCTTGTGTTTCTTATTCATCATTTTAACTATGATAATGGTATATCCTAACGGTGATTTATACTAGTTTTATTAAATATTGATTTTAATTTCATAATTTGAATTAATCTACTTTTAGATACTGATTTTAAATTTGGCATTCTCTTGTTGAGAATTATAGAAAAATATAGTTTAACCACACACTTTCTGAATTTCCAAAATATTATATAATAAAATAAAATAGAAAACTTGTCACACAATAAATTATATTTTTACGCTATCATCTTATTAAATAAATTGCACATCTAAATAATTAAATCTCAAATGGTGTTTGATGCAGACTCTAGTAATGAACGCACCAAGCCTAAAGCAAACAATTAATACATATGCCTTGCACAAGGTCATGACATCATAAATTGAGAGAAAGCAAAGCGAAAGATCAAAGATGGATTTCAATTCAATTTTTAATTAACTGATAAAAGTACAGTTTCATAAAACTGAATTATTTTACAGTTTAGATCAATTATTAGTATAATTAGTTGAATTATTTTTATTTTTTAATAGTTCAATTAATTGTAGTTTAGTCCAGTTAAACTAACTTTGCCCAACCCTACCGATTACAAGTGGGAATTGCGAACAACTTTCGTGGATAAGGCACAGTTTGTAGATGGTGTAAGAACGTATGATGTTCACGCTAGGAGGAACTTGAAATTGGAGAAAAATGACAAGGCAAGTGTGATTGGTCTCTTTATTGTGGATTTCTGGTTTCATGTCAAACATGGCTATTGAAAAAAGTGCAAGACCATCATAGGTGCAGTAGAGAATTTAGTATCAATTTGATGAATTCGAAATGGTTGAGTCAAACCCTAGACAACACATTAATAGAAAATCCCAATTTGAAACAGGTGGATATACGTAATAAAGCTGCAAGGAAATGGAATACAAAGGTCACAGTTTCTATGGCTCATAGTGCAAAGCAACTAGTACCAAAGTTGGTTGAAGGATCTTTTAAAGATCAGTATAGAAGAATTTATGATTATGCTCAGGAGTTGATTAGATGAAACCTCGGGTCCATAGTGAAAGTTAAAGTAGAAGTTGTTAATGATGAGAAGATTTCCATTCACATTTACACTTGTCTAAAGGCATGGAAGGACAGTTTTGTAAGCTGTCAACCTATTATAGAGCTTGATGGATGTTTTTTGAAAGGCCAATATGGGGGTGAGCTATTAACTGTAGTAGGTCATGATGCAAATAACCAGATGCTTCCTATAGCCTATGCAATAGTTGAAGTTGAGAATAAAGACACATGGAGCTGGTTCTTGGATTTATTGGTAGGAGACCTAGGAGGTGCTGATATATGTAGGTTTTGCACATTTATGTCTGGCCAACAAAAGGTAATTTTTGTTCATTCTTTTATGTGAATTCTACTTATAATTCTTTAATATTAAGACTAACACACTTGTACATACATAGGGATTGCTTCCTGCCATACAAGAGCTATTGCCTGGCGCTGAGCAAAGATTTTGTATGTGCCATCTATACAATAATTTCAGAAAGAAGTTTGGAAGCAAGCAACTGAAAACCTTGATGTCGAAGGCTATAACCAGCACATACCTTAGAGCATGGGAAAGAGAAATGCATAATATTAAAGAAGTGAACGAGGAGGCCTTTAAATACCTAATAGCAATTCCACCATGGTTAGTCATCAATATACACGGTTACATAAAATCACATATTCTGTTAACAACTAAGAAGTTTGTGTCTCCAGATATTGGTCCAGGTCTAGGTTTACCATGCAAGCCAAGTGTGACACGTTGGTCAACAACATGAGTGAAGCCTTCAATAGTGTTATTGTTGATGCAAGGACTAAGCCAATCATCACAATGCTGGAAGAGATCCGACTATATATTATGAGGAGGTGGTCCAAAAACAGATCCAAGGTGAAGAAGTACGAGGGTAAAATCTGCCACAAGATACGAACCAGATTATCAAAAGAATCAGAAAAAACTAAGTATTGGATTCCAAGGTACATTCATGTGGTCATATTATTAGTTTTTTCATTTTGGTCCTAGTTTAGGTTATTAACTTGTCAATTTGGTCCTATTTCTGGTGCAGTTGGTCAGGTGAAAAATTGTTTGAAGTTAGGCATGTGTCACTAGTTGGAGACAAGTACATTGTTAACATAGAAAGCCATGAATGCAGCTGTAGGAAATGGCTTATTAGTGGGATCCCATGCTGCCATGCAATTCCTGCCATGAACTTCCTCAGCTTAAAGGCAGAAGATTACATTCCCCATTGGTTCAGACGTACAACATATGAAGAGATATACAACTTTATAGTTCTGCTTGTCAATGGTCACCTTTTATGGAAACAATTATCTTCCTTGATGTCCTACCAACACGTAAAAGAAGGTTGCCAGGGAGATCAAAGAAGAAGAGAAGGTTGGAAGCTTTGGAACTAAAGAAAGAAAACACCCAAATAAGGCCAGGTGGCCATAAAAAGAAATTTTCAGTTTGTCGTGCACTTGGGCACAAGAGAAATAATTGTCCAACACTTCCTAAGCAAGGTCGTGAAGAACGCCCCACTGAAGCTGCAACACTACAACCAACTCAACCAACACCAAGTCAACCACCTACATCAGCAGCACCCACTCCACCAACAACACCAATTGCACCACCACAACCCAGTCAACCATCATCAACAACACCCACTCCACCAGTAATAACAACTGCGCCAGTACCAATAACTGCACCACCACCAATAGCTGCAGTACCACAACCCAATCAATCATCTTATGGCATCAGAAAGATGAGGCCGAAAATGCAAAGACGAAGGCCACCACGTCCATGATGGGAGGTCAGACTTTTGAATGTATTTTGGGGGGGAAATATTTTGTTTTGTAGTTATTTATTTTGGGGGAAACTGTAACATCCCGACCGGATATTAAGGATTTAAAATAATAAAATAATGAATTAATAAATAAACCTCATTTATTAAAATGTCATTTCCCAACAAATGTACTTAATCTTGGACTCAGGATTTATGATGCTCGCACGAACTTACCCGCTCGTGGTCCTGCCTCTATGAACCTCCCTGCTCGTAGTCCTGCCCTACGAACCTCCCCGTTCGTAGTCCTACTCTACGGTCCTGCCCGCCAGTAGTCCAACACAAATGATCCACCAGCTATGTACCTCCCCGCATGCAGCATCTCTCTCAAGTGTGGGCACGAAACATACGAACCTACCTTGCTCGTATCCCCACACGAAACCTGTGCAGACCGCCTGGCGGAACAACCTCGTCACCAGGCGCCATGCTCTATCTAGATGTACTATTTTAAGGTCTATCGCCTGGCAGAGCACACCTTGCCGCCAGGCACCACGCGGTGCAGGGACACCCTTGCTGGTCCTATCGCAGACACTCGTAAGTCGCAAGGTGCTATACCCGTAATGTTGTTCTACTGGTTTTGGCATCCAAGTTAGGTTGCTCCTTAATCCAGAATACTACCAAATGCATTACTGCACCATCACATATCAGGACATGATGCTAACTACCTAGCTATACCACAATCGATTCAATTACCTATAACTCATTCATAGGTCCTTGTATTCTAGATATTTGATTCACCATAGCATGAGATACATGCATCACAAAACAGTAATCATTCCAAATGGGTGAGTGCCAACACTTAAGTACCTACAATTCCATACAATCAAACACCACACACAACCATAATTCTTACACCAAAACTCCTAAGAAAATTTATCATCATAAAACCAAAAATACTGCAGTAATGGATGCCATATTTTTTGGACTACAAACCTCAAATCAACGATCCCACCAATCAACACCAAGAATGACATGTTTTGGACCAACTGTCAAAATTTGAGCTTAATCCAACGGTTAACGAGTCGGGAAAGTAAATTTTACTACAACTGCGCAGATCAGAAAAAGATGTAGTCGCGCAACGACCAAGTCACTCGCGCAACGACCATCGACGCTCCAAAATCCAAAAAACAACTTGAAACATCACATTTTTATGAATCTTTAAACCCCTAAATTGGAAATACACAAAATAGAATTGTACCTCATCAATTCATAGTTAACTATTCACAAAATTTCAAACCATACCTTTCAATTTTCCATTCTAGGTGCATTTAACATCACTGCATCAAAATTCAATCAACTAACTAAACAACTACAAGGATAAAGCTGCATATACAACTTACACTCAATTAAACCATACTGTTATGAGAATCCATTTCATTTACCCTTAAGCACCGAAACCTTTTATCCTAATTTTCTTTCTTTGCTTCACACCTCAAATGTTCATAGTAACAACTCTAACTTACAAAGCCTTTTAATACCAACAAATCCATAAAATAATCATAGAATCTCAATCCACCAACCATAATTTCTAAGAACATAGTCGTACCACCAACCACCATTTCCAAAACTCTTTAAACCTCATATACTACATTGAACTTGCGATTATCTATAAAAATAAAAGATGCACTTACTACTACTAAACCAAAACTTCAACTTTAATCCAAAAATAAAAACCATAATACCCCTCCAAGTCTACACCAAGAATTTAATAATCTTAAAATCTTAAGACATATTAAATCAAAGAAACAAAAAAATGTTAAAATTCGTGTAATTACGTAGAACAGAACTAACAACTTTACACAGCTAAGAACATGTAATTATACCAAAAGGAATATAATTCATTCATGAATAAAATTACAAGCACATAAATCATAGTTATTCAACCTAGCCAGTGGGAGTTACAAACCCTCAAAACCACTATTTTTATTACAACCAGAAACCTATCACAACTAATGACAATTGAACCCGTTTCTTCCACACCCGCAATGAATTTTCCATATAAGCGACCTTCTTCTTTTGCCTAACGATAATGGCATCTCACTCATTAACACCCTCTTCGTAGCATCATTTGAAAAATTTACACCCCAACACATCTTCACCTTGTCTTTGCAAAACCAAAAAAACAATAGGAAACATATTTAAATACCATAAACCACGTTCTTAAAACTTAAAGTCAAACATTGGGAAGCAAACCTTAAAGTTCGCACAACCCCAAAATTGTTTACCCAAGTTTTTTTTAGTTCTAGATGTGCGCACAACTACAATGTCTCCACAATCACAAATAGGGGTGCACTTGAAACCCTACAACAATCACCATGGCATGAATTGCAAGTTCATTGAATCTAACTATTGCAAGAAAAAGAAGATGCCCCATCAGACATTCCTTTTCAGCTGAAGATGGATGGAAGGCAACCAGATTTCAAAAATCACACAACACAAACCCTAACCTATCCATTATAACCTCTGGTCTATGTAGACAGTAGAACGACCACGTCATTCAACAATGCTCCACGTCACAATAACGAACCACACTGACCACTGTTCCGTTAATTATTTAGACAAAGTTAAGGAAAAGGATCTAATTGAATGAAATTTACGAAAGGTTGGATCAAATAGAAAATAATTTCAAAAGTAGGACCAAATTGAAAAACTTGACCAAAACTAGGACCAAATGACTATTTAAGCAATATATTCAATATGTCTTAAATTTACTTTATGTTGTCTACCTATAAGTTCAGAAAATTTTAAAAAGCTTATGTGTATGAAATATAAATGTCTTATTGATATTATCCTTTTACAGATTCCAACTTGGGAAGATATTGTTGCGGAAATAGTTGGTGAAATCTTTGATGAAAATGACTCAAAGGTAAAACTAGTATAAATGTTTATGCTCTTATTTGTTTGTTTCTTTTGATTTTTCTTAAATAATTGAGATCACACTCTCTATATGCCTCTATATGCTTTCATGTTAAATCTCATTCCAAATCCTTGGCCAACACCTTGAGATTATTGTTTCTTTCAATCTTGAACTTATACTTATAACACATATTTGATGGATTTACTTCCTAAAAGTAGTTTAAAAATGTTGTCTTGCTTTATCTTTTTTCATGTTTTGTTATTGAAACAAATTCTTTGTGGTATTAGAAATAAGCATGTGGTTATGATACTACAAAACTACTTGACCTCAGTTATATGTGATTATCAAGGCCACATTTTGTGAATCTATGTCTTATGTCAAATTCAAGTGCTAGAATACCAGCCTATAAAGTTCCATGGGAAGCCATTCTCCATCACTATTTTCTAGGAGAGTCCTATCCGAAGTTAAGCTAAAGGTCAAGCCTCCACCACCAGGGTAGATTATGGAGTGATTATAAGCACAAAAGTGGCGTTAAAGGAAGCTATTTGGTTTCCTTTATAGTAAGAAAGATTGTTATTTATCTCTGAACTAACCAACAACAATAATATCCAACAGGGTCACTGTAAATGGAAGCCCTTTTTATAGCAACTTGTGACTGATATTTTATCTTTGGAAACTTGAGGAAAATCTATGAACCTCTCTCATTTATGATACTTCTTTTTACAAAACTAAAATTATTATACTGTAGAGGGAATGAGTTAAGACTCTAACATTTAAGGTAGTTGTAAATGTGGAAATTTGGTTCGGATGTAGTAATAATTAGGTTAAAATACCTTTTTGGTCCCAATTTTCTTCAAGTTTTTTCAAATAAGTCATAATTTTGATTTTGTGTTCAAATAGGTCCCAATTTTCGTCAATTTTGTTCAATTGGGTCCTTTTTTGCTAACACCGTTTAAATCATTAACGGGCATGAACAGTGACTGCCACGTGTCACTTCGTGGTTTTTTTTGAATTTTTATTTTATTTTTTTTTAATTTTGTTTTAAATTTTTTTAAAAATTTTAAATTTTTTTTAAAATGTACATGTGTCAACCCAAGAGCGTGCCACATGTCACTTCGTGGTTTTTGAATTTTTTATTTTATTTTTCTGAATTTTTTTTAAATGTCCACGTGTCAACCCAGTAGTGTGCCACGTGTCAAAATCAATGTTCTATATTTAATTTGGTCCATATATTTGTTATTTTTGTTCAATTAGCTCCCAATTTTTGTTAACATTAACCAATTTGGTCCCTATCGAAGATGTGACCTAATTTAATTTTTATATCAAAGTTATAATGATATGAATTTTAATATATTATATTAAAATAATTAATAAAAAATGTGAATTTTAATATAAAAATTAAATTTGGTTTTAATTTGGAGAGGGACCAAATTGGTTAATGTTAACAAAAGTTGGGACCTAATTGAACAAAAATAGCAAATATAGGGACCAAATTGAATTTAGAACATTGACTTTGACACGTGGCACGTTACTAGGCTGACACGTGGACATTTAAAAAAAATTTAAAAATTTAAAAAAAAATTTAAAAAAATTCAAAAAAAACTACGAAGTGACATGTGGCATGCTCTAGAGTTGACACGTGTACATTTAAAAAAATAAAAAAATTCAAAAAAACATTCAAAAAAAAATTCAAAAAATTCAAAAAAACCACGAAGTGACACGTGGCAGTCACTGTTCATGGTCGTTAATGATTTAAACGGTGTTAGCGAAAAAGGACCCAATTGAACAAAATTGACGAAAATTGGGACCTATTTGAACACAAAACCAAAATTAGGACTTATTTGAAAAAACTTGACAAAAATTGGGACCAAAAAGGTATTTTAACCTAATAATTATAGCTACGGAGACTTAAAAAAAACATTGACACTAGAATAGAAATCATAATAAAATAGATGGTCTTTGAAGAGTGATGTAAGTACATAGTTGTTACTTTGAAATTGAAAAATATTAAAGATGAAAAAAAGTTGTAAGAGTATATGTATGTGTATACCTCTCATTTATGGTGACTGGATTTGCAATAATAGTTATGATAAGCCATGGAAAGGTTGCATGAGGTGTGTGGGATAAGGTATAAGGAAGGTTAGTCTTGCACCGTTGACGGGTGTAGAAAGGCGAAAGGTCAAAGGGTGGGGGCATTGAAGATGAAAGGATGAGGATGGAGAGGGACCACATAACGGTGGAAGTGAGGCAAAATGATAAGTTGAAATGGTGGTGCATGAATCAATCAACATTGTAATGTATCAATGCTTTTGACTAAAAGGTGTTTGCTTTCGTACATTGGGTTGAAATTTTATTACTTTGGTTTCATAAAGGATCACTTTTGGTAATGATTTAATAAAAACAAGTAACATCGGTAGGAACAATGGTAATGAAAAGTGTTGCTGCATATTGATATTTGACTAACCAAGTGACGTGCATGGTTTTATTTTGAAATTGCACATAGTGGCTTGATTTTTGAATGGTCACCAAAAAGGGATTAATTGAATGCCTATTCTAAGTTTTAAAATTTTTATGATGTATCATTCCTTTATTTATATAAATCATGAATATACTTGGGTAGGATCAATGCATCCAATATCATGAATTGGTGTAATGGAACATGGAAAGTTTAGCAGAAGAAAGAAAATGAGGCAGATTGGTTCGGTGTAGCGTGAGAAAGGTGCTCTCATCTGAAATCTAGCCTTCAATGGAGGCAGTCCTAGGTGCAGTTGAGGGTTGAGGGGCAGGAGATGCAGTTCTTCTGCGGGTAGGAATCTTCCTACGAGAAGCTTCAGCCATTGTTTAAGTGGAAGAGAAGGAAGCTTTGAGAGTTTTTGAGAAAAGAGAGTACCAACGACCAAAATGGCTTACATTTGTAGAGAAATGTCTCCAACGGCCATATACACAGATTTTAATGCAAATCTAGTCGTTACAACGGCTAGTTTTTGAAATAATTTGGTCCAACAATGTGTAATAATCAATTATCTGAAAGTGATAATCGATTATTGTTTCAAAAGGTGTGTAAAACATGAATCCTAACGAAGTGATAATCGATTATCCTAAGTGATAATCGATTATTCCAGAGTTGTTTTGATACTTGGCTCAGAATTAATGATAATCGATTATTGCACCCAATAATTGATTATTCTAGAATAGTTTGGGATTTTAAGAGAGGTTGATAATCGATTATTGACACTGATAATCGATTATTGACGCTGTTTTTCGAATTTTTGAGGGAAATTGAGTTTTTGGCACTTTAAGAGATCTTTAGTATGCCTAACTCTCTTCTTAGTTCGTAAAATCTATCTTTAGCTAATGGTTTGGTAAGGATATCAGCTAATTGATGCTTTGTATTTACGTATTCTATCTCACAATTCCCTTTTTTTATGTGATCTCTTAGGAAGTGATGTCTTATTTCAATGTGCTTTTTCCTAGAGTGCATTATGGGATTTTTGGTTAAGTTAATAGCACTAGTATTATCACATTTCAGAGGTATATGATTTAGAAAGATGTTATAGCCTTCTAACTGTTGTTTCATCCAAAGAATTTGAACACAACAGTTTTCAGCTGCTATATATTCAGCCTCTGTAGTTGACAAAGCCACACAAGCTTGTTTCTTAGAGTGCCAAGAGACTAATGAACTTCCTAAGAGGTGACAATTACCAATGGTACTTTTTCTATCTATTTTACAACCACCATAATCAGCATCTGAATAGCCTATCAAACTAGGAGATGCTCCTGGAGGGTACCAAAGTCCAAAGCATGCAGTTCCTATTAAATATTTTAAGATTCTTTTCACAGTAGTAAGAAGTGATTCTTTTGGATTGGCTTGAAAACAAGCACACACACATACAAATTGCATAATGTTAGGCCTACTTGCAATAAGATACAATAGAGAACCTATCATGCCTCTAAACATAGTCTGATTTACCTCTATTCCTGATTCATCCTTGTCTAAATAGCAGGAGGTTCCCATAGGAGTACTTGCTTCCTTAGCAGTATTCATTCCAAATTTCTTAAGTACTTCTTTACAGTACTTAGATTGAGAAATGAAAGTTCCATTTTCCATTTGCTTAATTTGCAGACCCAAAAAGAATGTCAATTCTCCCATCATTGACATTTGAAATTCTCCCTGCATTATACTTGCAAAGCCCTTACATATAGAACTATCAGTAGACCCAAATATTATGTCATCTACATAAATATGAACTAGCAAAATGTGCTCATCTACTCTTTTAATAAACAAAGTTAGATCAATTTTACCTCTTTCAAAATTAGTTTCTAACAAAAATGTACTTAATCGTTCATACCAAGATCTAGGTGCTTGTTTTAATCCATACAATGCTTTCTTCAATTTATAAATGTGATTAGGAAACTTATAATCTTCAAAACCAGGTGGTTGTTCAACATACACATTTTCTTTAATAATTCCATTTAAGAAAGCTATTTTGACATTCATCTGATATAGTTTAAATTTCATGAGAGAAGCATAAGCAAGAAGTAAACGTATAGCTTCTAACCTGGCAACTGGAGCATATGTCTCATCATAGTCTATACCTTCTTCTTATCTATATCCTTTTGCTATAAGTCTGGCTTTATTTTTAGTGATGTTTCCATCTTCATCCAACTTGTTTCTGAACACCCATTTTGTTCCTGTGAATCATCCCTAGGAATGAGTTCTCAAACTTCATTCCTTTCAAATTGATTAAGTTCTTCTTGCATTGTTGTACACCATTGATCATCTTGAAGAGCTTCTTCTACACTTTTGGGTTCTATTTGTGAAACAACAGCAACAGTCATACAAAAATTTGACATATTTCTAGTAACTACTCCCTTCGATATATCTCCAATGACATTTTCCAGAGACAATCCTCTAGGTGATTTCTAGCTTTTGGCAAGATCTCCAGGTTCAGCCAATGGGTTCTCATTTAGGTACATCTCATCAAGAGCTTCTTTAAAATATTCTTCATCACCTGTATTTGTTTTATTTGACTCAAGAGGGTTCTCCTCAAGGTCCACAATTTCATCAAAAACAACATGCATAGATTCTTCTACATTCAAAGTTCTTCTATTAAAAACTCTATAGGCTTTACTAGTTAATGAGTATCCTAAGAAAATAGCTTCATCTGCTTTAAAGTCAAATTTACCCAGATTTTCTTTTCCATTGTTTAGGACAAAACATTTGCATCCAAATATTTTTAAATGTCCTACATTAGGCTTTCTTCCTTTAAACAATTCATAGGGGGGAATTTTCAAAATTGGTCTAATGAGCATTCTATTTAATACATAACAAGCCATGCTCACAACATCAGCCCAAAAATATTTAGGCACATCATATTCATTCAACATTGTGCAAGCTAAGTCTTCTAAGGATCTATTTTTCCTTTCTACAACTTCATTTTGTTGAGGAGTTCTAGGTGCAGAAAAGTTATGCATAATTCCGTTTTCTTCACAAAAGTTTTCAAATAATTCATTTTGAAATTCTCCACCATGATCACTTCTCAAAACTTTAATTTTCAAATCTTTTTCATTTTGAATCATTTTTTCAAATTTCTTAAAAGCTTTAAAGGCCTCACTTTTTAGTGTGAGAAAGAAGGTCCATGTATATCTTGAGTAATCATCAACAATAACAAGGGCATAATAATTTCCCCCAAAACATTTTTTCCTTGAAGGACCAAACAAATCCATATGCAAAAGTTCTAAAGACTTTGATGTAGAAATCACATTTTTTGAATGAAATGATGATTTTACTTGTTTTCCTTTTTGACATGCAACACATAGTTTATCTTTTTCAAACTTTATTTTTGGTAATCCAATTACTAATTCTTTAGAAATCAGTTTGTTTAATTGTTGCATATGAATATGAGCAGCTCGTTTATGCCATAACCATGGATTTTCTTCTTTAACAACCAGGCAAGTTATATCACTAGATGATGCATTATCAAGATCAATCAAGTAAATGTTATTGTGTCTCATACCTTTCAAGGCTACTTCCTTAGAATCCTTTTAATGAATAGTGCAGTAGTCACTTTCAAATATTACTTTGAGTCCTTTATCGAATAATTGGCTTATACTAAGAAGATTGTGCTTCAATCCTTCCACAAGTAGTACATCCTTGATCTCCAAAGTATTTCCTCCCTCTACATCAATTGTTCCAAGTATTTTTCCCTTGTTGTTATCCCCATAAGTGACAAATCCTTGTTCCTTTCTTTTAAAGTTCTTAAACTTTCTTTTGTCTCCAGTCATATGCCTTGAACAACCATTGTCAAGATACCACATTGATCATCTGGATTTAGAAGTTATCTGCAAAATAATGGAACAATTTATTTAGGTCCTCAACAACTTGTTTGGGTCCTTGGGATTAGAAGAAAAGATATCTATCTATGAACGGGCACCCAATGATACTTCCCATTTGGAACACCAAAATGTTTAATATTGCATTTATTTGAAGTATGCCCCTTTTTCATGCAATAAAAACAAGTAGTAGTACATGCATATGCATTCATAGAATGAGAAGTTCCTTTTTCTACCCAAACTCTACGAGTTCTTTTAGTTTTATTTTTATAAATACGATTATGAGCATACTTGTTTTTATTTGAATTTTTCTTAGGATTGGATTTTTCAAAATTTTTATTTTCCAAAGCATCCTCAAGATGTTTTTCTAAAATACATATATCAAACATGTAACTTTTACATGAAACACATTCAACAGTTTCTTTTTTTTTTATTTTCTAATATTGAAATTTTATTTTTCAAAATTTCTTCTTCTTTAAGAGATTTTTCAAATTTACTTTGCAAATCTTTAAAATCAGATTTTAATTTTGTATGAGCAGTATCTAATTTACTAGATTTAACAAGTAATTGTTGAAATGCATCATACAGATCATCATAGTCATTTTCATTGCAAGTAGAATTTACCTCACTGTCAGAATCATCATGATTAGCCATCAAACAGAGATTTGCTTCTTCATTATCAAAATCGCTAGAATTTGATGAGCTTGATGCATTGTCTTCCCATGCTATGTATGCCTTCTTTTTAAAGAATTTTTTGCCCTTCTTTTCTTCACTTTTCTTTGAGTTTGGGCAATCGGCCTTGACATGTCCAGATTCTCCACATCTGTAGCATTTGAAATTTAGTGATGATCCTTGATACTCCTTCTTGTTGTTCTTGAATTGATTTTTACCTTTGACCTTCATGAATTTTGTAAACTTCTTAATCATGAGACTTAGATTCTCATCTTCATCTGAATCTTCTTCTTCCTTTTGCTTTTTGCCTTTTACCACTTCAGTTTTGAAAGTAATGTTCTTCTTTCTACCAGTATCTTCTTCTTCATTTAGTCTGTGTAGTTCAAGCTCATGCTCCCTTAGCTTTCCAAATAGGGCCGCCATCGTCATTGTCGCAAGATTTTGTGACTCCGTGATGGTCGTCACCTTTGGCTGCCAAGTCCTGTTCAAGGATTTAAGAATTTTTATATTTAATTCATCAATGTCAAAAGTTTTACCTAGACCTGTGAGATGATTGATGATGTGTGTGAATCGTTTCTGCACATCGTAGATAGTTTCTCCTTGTTCCATCCAAAACATTTCGTATTCTTGGATCAAGGAGTTCTTGCGTGCCCTTTTCACATCGTCTGTTCCTTCATGGGTCACACGCAATATTTCCCACATATCTAGTGCACTGGTGCAGACTGAGATCCTGTAAAACTCATCCAGGGTTGAGGCAGATGAAATTATATTTCTAGCTTTTACATCATACTGAGCTCGTCTATTTTCGTCTCCTGTCCATTGTGAGAATGACTTTGGTTCCTGCACATCATTTACAACATTAACAGGAACAAATGGACCATTTAACACAGCATCCCAGATACCTCTATCAACAGATTCTAGAAAAATTTGCATCCTAACTTTCCAAAAAGGATCATTTTCACCAGTAAAAAGAGGAGGTCTATTGATAGAAGCACCCTCAGCGAAAGTTTGATTTTGTCCAACCATTTTCAAAAAATTTGAATAAATATCAAAGCAAGCTCTGATACCAATTGTTGGTATCGCGCAGCAGAATGTTTGGCGTTTGGAGAAAAACCAAGAAGAGGTGAATTTGTTTTAAGTAATAAAATTTATACTTTAAAATTTTTCCAAATTTTATCGATTAAATTAAATATTAATGTCTTTAAACACAATAATAGATGAAATAAAGAGATAGAGAAGAAGATTGAACACAAGTATTTATACTAGTTCAGATCAAAAGATCTTACGTCCAGTTGTTAATCTCCTCAAATAAAGAGATTAACTAAATCACTAACAAATATCATATTTCAATCAGATAATAAAAGAGTAAGGAAAGAAAACACCTCTCTTGAACACACAAGAGATGAACACCTTTCTCTGAATCACACAAAGAACCTTGACCTTAGCTTTCCTATCAATAGTAACAACACTCAATCTCCTGGAAAACCTCTCAGGAAAAGTTATCGCTCTACCCACACTAGGTTTTTCAAAGCTTTTCTAAGAACACTCAGAGAACTCTCTTTGCAGTGACAACACTAGCACTCTGGCTTCTCAAAAAGGTAAGTTAGAAGTAACTCTGATGTTCCTTAAATATGGGTTCCAAAAATTAGGTCAAAAACTGAACAATTACGCTCAATTGAGCAGGATAATCGATTATTCCAGTGCATTTTCTGAAAACAAGGTTTTGAGCAGATAATCGATTATCAGAGGTGATAATCGATTATTCCAATGCTCCTTCGAAAAATATTAACTCAGCTCAGGATAATCGATTATCCTAAGTGATAACCGATTATCACTTTGATTTTTCGTGAAATACCAGAATTTGATCTTTGCACATTGATTGTAACTATTCTAAGTACACTTTACAAGATAGCTTTAAACATAACAACACATGTTCTTCATATTGACTTCCAGATGGCTTTTAGGCTTCTTTTATCGTCATCAAAATCTTGCTTCAGCATTAGACTTGTATTTGCTTTTGCCAACAAAATTATGCACACCAACTTGAATCACCAAAAGCTCGAGAAGTCCACCAAAGGGAAAACATAAGAACGAGTAAGTTAGGACAAGAAAAACACCATTTTCTAGACAACCTAGTGTCATGTTACCAAATAATGTAGGTTCATTTTAGTTTGTGAAATATGGAGTTTGGATTGTTAAGAAAACCTAGAAATGATCTCCACTAGACATTAAGATAGCATGCTATCTAGATGTGAATGTTCACTTCTACAAGCTCAATAGAAGAATAATGGTGATTTGAAGCAAGAAACAAATAAAATGGACATTATAACATCATTGCTGAATTGAAATGAAGGAAAACAAGGAAGAAAATGGAAGCATAGAAGATGATATTAAGCAAATAGAGCATTAAGCAAATGGAGCACGCCAGTCATATAGGGGCCAAAAGGCTAACCAACCCTCTAGAGATAAGTGATGATGTCGCCACTTGATTACTAAAGACAGGGCCAAAAGAGAGCCATCATTCCTTAGAGGAGAAACTTATGGAAATATGGTTAAAACAATATAGAATTCACTCAATTTGATCAAACCTTATACATGTCTAGGAGCACCCCTTAAATAGAGAGTTATAAGGCCTCTAAGCAAAAATAAAAAGTACAAAAGGGTAGCTAACCAATTACAAAACCCTACTTTCTAGAAGTTAAGTTAAAATGAGCCAACAAAAGGGATGAAATGTGCATTTCCATGAGAATTCTTGGCCATGAGGAGTGGTAGGCGCCCATGGTACACTTGTACCACCAAAGTACAAGTTACTTTTTGCTTTTGCTTTTACTTTATACTTTATGCCTTCGTCACTCCATCACCTTTCCATGTGGTCCAACCATGCTTTACCATGTGGGATTGCCTTAATTCATCTCCATTAGTGATCATCTTACCCTAATCATGCTTAATGTACAAAGGAAACAAGATAAACAAGTTAATATGTTGACTTGTGCCAAGTCAACTAGTCAACTAAGGTTGATCCAACTAAGCGAACTTTAGGAATTCAACATAAGGAAATACTAAATAAAGACAAAGAAGAAGGAATAGAAGTCTCACCTCTAGTCATGCTTCTTGTGATCCTTCTTTAGAGAGTTTTCATGTCATCTCGTGTGGTAAATCCTTCACCACGAACTATGTTTGGATGTGTTTGTTGGTGGAGGATCTTTAGAGTGTCGAAGCCCAAAGACAAATGTCTCTAGGCAAAGTACACTATTGATTGGTGTTTGATACTTGGTTCTTGAGTGTCAAGGTCAAAGTCAAATCTTTCTAGATTGAGAACATAATGAACAAAGGCTTGTTGTGAAGGTTTCTAGAGTGTAGAACTCACAGGTCATATGTCTTTAAACACAAAACTTTATTGACTGGTGTTTGATACTTGATTCTTGAGTGTCGTGTTTAGAGATGGATGTCTCTAAACTCAGAACTCCATGAACCGAGACTTGTTTGTGAGGGTCTTGATGGAGAACTCAATTGAATGGTTAGATTGGTGGTTGATATTTGGCTATTGATTGTCAAGGTTAAAGAACAAATGTCTCTAGATTGATAACTCTATGATCCAGGGCGTTATTGTGGTTTGTTTGGGAAAGTTATATAATTTAGTTGTCCTAAGTTTTCAATATTGAATGAGTTTATTATCAAAAATGAGCTTTCTGGTTGGTGATGTTAGCTCACCCTTTTGTTTTGTGGTTATGGTTTCCACTTTCAATGATACTGATTTATCATGGGACCAAATGATCGTATAAGTGTTGAGGAAGATACGCATCACTAGTAAGATGCATGTTCTTTTACTCTTGTGTTCTTTCTTTTAAATAATGTTTATAGTTGTAAAACATTGATTTTTCTTATTAAGATTTCCAATAAGGCAAGAATAAAGTTTTATTTTAATTATTTAATCTGTGTTAATTATAGATTTTAGGAAGTGAGAAACTGTGTGTTACATGAGGTGACTAGAAAGCCCATCCCTCACTATATTACTCTTCCAATAGTGTAGGAAATTCGTTTTATGCTAGTTAAAAAAGGTGTTTTATATTGATTTTGGAACTAGTATAGAAAGTTTCTAATTTCTATATCAATTTTAAAATTGGTACTTTTTATACCTATTAAGACCACAACCCGTATAAAAAGTACCTTCCCTCATTTTCTTAGTGCCTTTGTCACATGCTTCCCCTTTTTCTTTGTTCTCAAATCAGGTAAACCCATGCTGAATCCCTGAAGCACCACTTCCAATTTCTCTCCCACTTCCAACACACAATTCAATTAACACAAACACACAAAGATTCAATAAAAGAAAAATAAGTTAAAATATTGCAGAGTTGAACAAAAAAGGAAATAATATAAGGATTATGGTTGAAGGATTGAAAATCATCCAAAGTACCTAAAATAATTAAATGAAATAGCCTTTGAGAGAGAGAGAGAAATAACTAAGTAATTTAACATCAGAGAACAACAACGTGAACCACCCAAGGCATAACGACAATGCAAATATGTAGCACGACGTACTAAGAGAATGAACCATCATCGTGAACCACCACCACAAACCAGCCACTGCGAACCACCATTGTGAACCACCATAGCAAACTACCATCGCAAATCACCACCACGAACCAGCCACTACAAATCCCCATCGCAAACTACCACTATGAACAAGCCACTGTGAACCACCACTATGAACCTGCCACTGCAAACCACCACGAACCACTACCGCAACCAGCCACCACGAACCATAACCGCAATCCACCACTACGAACCATGCACTGAGAACCACCACCACAAAACAACAACACCAGACGCGAATGAAGGGGATCTAGAGAGGCGAATGCAAATGGAATGAAGGGAGTGGAAAAGGAGGCTAGGGCAAATGGTAGGTCAAGAGTGTGAATGAGATAAACACGAACATAAAAGGCTAGAAAAACATTTCTAAAGAATTACAAGTGTTTCACCATACCTCTTTCTATACCGGTTCTACCCCTAAGTAGTACAGAAAGACATTTAAATTATTACAATTTTGCCACTGCTTCACTTTCTATACCAATTCTACCTTTAAATGATATAAGAAAAACTTCTCAAATTTCAAAAAACTGCCACCATATCACTTATTACTACAGGTGGATAATGAAATAGTATAATAACTCACTCTATAAGCAATTTTTTACACTAGTGTTCCTTTATTTGTGTTTGATCACAAAGGGGAATGTGAATTGAAAAATGCACTAAAATAAAATAAGTGAATTGAAAAAGTTATAAAATAAAATAGTAAAATTAAAGGAAAGTGTAAACAAGTAAATATTAGAACTTCCAAATCATGTAAACGAAAACTAAGTAATCTTTTTTAGTGCATGATACAAGCATATTTTTGAAGAAAAGTAAAACAATTCGTTGCTCCTAAATCATGAAATTCATTTGTTTTTACCATGAATGTTATAATCTTGTAAATATTTACTTAACCATTAAACTGATAGTCTTTGTCTCTTTAGAATGTGATTCAAATAGCATATAAATATGTGTTTGTTATTTTTCTATTGTTCTAGAGGTTCTCTACTAATGACATGTTATTCTCATTTTCAATATGAAGTTCCAATATAGTCATTTGCACTGACAGAATATGATGCGAGTGTGAACGAAAGATAAGTGATTGATGTCCTTCCTATATCCCACTTGGCACTATATAGCATATCTCAACCACTCTTCACCATTAGTCACAACACTACAACTCACTGACACACAACACACTTGGGAGGAAGGGAACATAAGCATAATATTATTAGCAGGGTTGTACTGTCATTGCCCAATGACTATATGTTCTTACGGAGAACAAATAAGATATGTCAGACACAAGTGTTACCTTACCTCAATTCGCAATCTACTTAGTAGGCTTCATCCCGGCTGCCATATGCCATCTGTGGGTATCTCGGTGTGGACTGGTTTGGACCCGAGAAGGGTTAGTTGCGGAAGAGACTCCGACGCTCAAGTCAGCCAAGAAATCTCAGAAAGCCAAATCTCGTAATGAAGGGAGTAATGAATGCGTACCTTTAATTATTGGGGTCCGTGCATATTTATAGGTTATTAATTATGTTTGGCCACGTCATGGGTCGGGCCTCTGTTTGGGCCATAGGTGGGCCTGGGCCTTAGTTCAGGTCATTTTAGTTCGATTATCGTGGGCCTTAGGGGTTTTGCTGGTAATGCTAAAAATTTTCTAAGTTATCCTTTAGTTTCTTTTAGATATTTGCTTACGTCAGTTACTTCTTTAGTGGCTTAGATCGGTTGCCCTTATAGCGGTTTAGGCTGGTTACTTTTATTTGCTCGGCAAACGTATGGTGATTATTTGCGTCCTTGGCAACTATGTGGACGGGTCTTATGGCTATAGTCGGGCTAGGATGTGGTTTTTCTGATTTGTATTCACAATTGTATATGCATGTGTTGCGGTGTGTGGGCTTGAAGGACTAAGTCCATTAGAGGTTTGGGATGTGCTCGGTGGTTGGACACATGATGGGCATGAAACTGGTTGAGTTCCCGTCGGCTACTATTGGGTGAGAATTCCTTAGTATGGTGATTGCATGTGTCGGACGCACGATGGGCAAGGAACTGTGATGTTCCTATCGGCTACTATTCGGCAAGGAGTCCATAGTATGGTGATTGCGTGCGTGCCAGGGTCCAAGTATAAGACTTGGATGTTATACTACAGGCGAGGAGTCTGTAGGGCAGGACTATGAGCGGGATAGGCTCATAGGGTTGGATCACGAATGAGTTAGTTTCGTGGGAGCACAGGGAAGTCCCAAGGCCTAGTACATGCATATGACTCATGACGGACTATGAGGTCATGGTTGGGTGATTTGGAAATTATGAAGTTAATTATATTATTTTGGGTTGGGAAATATATTTATATTCATATTTTATTTATATATTGTGCATAGCTCACCTTTCTGTTTGTGTGTGGCGATGATCAGATAACTTGTTATCCGGGAGCAGATGATGTGACAGGTGGGCCAGGAGATGCTTAGACTCGGAGCGAGGGCTAGCATGGGATGTTTTGTAGATACATATGTATATGTTTACTATTTTGTTTTTTTTTTAGAATATTATGTAAACCTGGCAGGAGCCGTTGACTTTAATTCCAGTCGTATGAATCATGGACTCCTGGTCTTATGGCTTTACGTATGAAAGTTTTAAATTTCCCGTGTTTTTGGGAAATGGTTTTTGTTAAATGTGTTCTTTATTTTAAATTGTATTTTATTTATTAAATATCAGTAATATTCCTTAGGGATGTTACAATTGGTATCAGAGCAAAAGTTTTGAAAATAGTTTTAAAATATTTTGGGGCTAGTGGGGAGTGAGCTTATTGATGTGTGTGTTTGTGGTATGTTGTGTGTTCAGTGTGAAAAATTGTGTGATTTTGTTTGACTAAGCGACTGATTTTTAACAGTTGTAATGTGGCGTATCCATTCTATGGCTGCTAACAGGAGGAGGAGGAGTAGTGGTGCTGATGACATCGTTGAGGCGATTCACCGGATGGTGGATGCGATGTAGCCACCCGTAGCCTAGGACGGCGATTGCATCAGTCAGGGTGCCGACTGTGGAGGACTTCTTGTGCCACAAGCCAGCTGAGTTCACTAGCAAGGCCTCCCCCGATGAAGCGGATGCATGGCTCCGCAAGTGTGAGAAAATATTCAAAGTAATGAACTGCGAAGATGAACATAAATTATTGTTTGCTGCATATCTGCTGAATGGGGATGCTGAATACTGGTGCGCAGGTATGCAACAACAGATGGAGAATAGTGAAGAGCCAGTGTCTTGGGCCAACTTTAGAGCTCGCTTCCTGAAGAAGTACTTTCCAGATACGGCAAGACAGGATAGAGAGGCTGAGTTCCTAGCATTGCAGTAGGGAGACATGACAGTGCAGGAATATGTGAATAGGTTCGAGCACTTGGCGAGGTATTCCTCCCAGAACATGACGGAAGAGTGGAAGTGTTTAAAGTTTGAGCGAGGTCTCAGACTTGAGCTGAAGAGGGTGGTGACCCCTCTGAGAGAGAGGAGATTTCCCATCTTGGTGGAGCAGGCCAAGAGTGCAAAGAGCCTTGAGAAGGGCCCTGGTCCTATTGTGAGCCGACATCAGAAGAATGTCGTGGAGGCTAGGCACATGAAAAAGTCGTACAACCGGCCACAGACATCCCAAGGTCCCAGTTGCTACCAGTGTGGCGGACCCCACCTGAAGAGAAATTGTCCACAGCTGCCAGGTGGAGTAGGAGGGTCAGGAGACCGTCGCAAGTGCTTTATATGCGACAAACCTAGACATTTCACCAACAATTGTCCAGAAAGGAAAAGCCTTAGCGTGAAGAAACCAGTCGCATCGCCAGTAGAGCGAGCGAGGGCAGTGGGCAAAGTCTTTGCCCTGACCACCATAGAGGCTACACAATCGGGTAATCTTATACTTGAACCTTGTATGTTGTTTGGTAATGTAGTGCTTGTGTTGTTTGATTCTAGGGCAACCCATTCTTTTACTTTTAATGTGTGCGTGGGGAGATTGAAATTGGTGACACGTGATTTGGGATGTGAGTTGCTCTTTTCAACTCCCTCCTCAGGTCAAGTGACTACCAGTTCAGTCTGTGTTGGGTGCTCTATGGAAGTGGCAGGTTGCAAATTTAAGGTGAACTTGGTGTGCTTGCCTTTGGAGGGACTGGACGTAATCTTGGGGATGGACTGGCTGTCTAACAACCACATCATAATTGATAGTGGACGGCGCAATTTGGTATTCCCAGAACATGAAGGACTGGAGTTAATCTCGGCTCAGAGAGCGATAAACGAAGTAGAAGCCGGAGCCACCTGCTTTATGATAGTGGCTCATGCAGAAAAGAATAGTACTGCCGAGAAGATTAGTGTGATTCCAGTCGTGGAGAAGTATACCGACGTATTTCCAGATGAAATACCTGAGTTGCCACCGAGTAGGGATGTGGATTTCGTCATTGATCTCATCCCTAGGGCTGGCCCAGTATCCATGGCGTCTTATAGAATGGAACCCGCAGAGTTGACAGAGTTGAAGAAGCAAATAGAAGATTTGCTTGAGAAGAAGTTCATTCGGCCGAGCGCATCACCTTGGGGAGCACCAGTACTGCTAGTAAAGAAAAAGGATGGCAGTTCGAGGTTGTGTGTTGATTACCATCAGTTGAACAAGCTGACCATAAAGAATAAGTACCCGTTGCCGAGGATTGATGACCTACTAGACCAGTTAAGGGGAGCAGTTGTGTTCTCCAAGATTGACTTGAGGTTTGGATACCATCAGATCTTAGTCAAACCAGAAGATGTGCAGAAGATTGCATTCAGGTCTCGCTACGACCACTATGAGTATGTGGTGATGCCATTTGGAGTGACGAATGTGCTTGCTATATTCATGGACTGCATGAATAGGATATTTCGGCCGTATTTGGATCAGTTTGTCGTTGTATTCATTGACAACATACTGATATATTCTGAGAGTAAAGAGGAATATGCAGATCATCTGCGAGTGGTATTGGAGGTGCTTAGAGAGCATAAACTATATGGGAAGCTCTCAAAGTGTGAGTTTTGGTTGGATGAGGTACAGTTCTTGGGCCATGTAATCTCAGCCCAAGGTACATCAGTGGATCCAGCGAAGATTGAAACAGTGGTGAAGTGGGAAAGGCCGCAGACTGTGACTGAGGTGAGGAGTTTCTTGGGCCTGGTAGGTTATTACAGGCAATTTGTGGAAGGATTCTCCAAGCTGGTGAGTCCCTTGACTCAACTCACTAGGAAGGATCAGCCTTTCTCATGGACAGACGAGTGTGAGGTCTATTTTGAGGATACGAAAAGGAGATTAACCACTGCACCCATATTAGCTATTCCTGACACCGCCAAGACGTTTGAGGTATACTGTGATACTTCATACCAGGGTCTTGGTTGTGTGTTGATGCAGGAGAAATGGCCTATTGCTTATGCATCTCGTCAGCTGAAGGTGCATGAGAAAAATTATCCTACTCACGACTTAGAATTAGCGGTGGTGGTTTTTGCTCTCAAAACATTGAGGCACTACTTGTATGGGGCACAGTTTCAGGTATTCAATGATCACAAGAGCTTGAAATACTTGTTTGATCAGAAAGAATTGAATATGAGGCAGAGGCGCTGGATGGAATACCTGAAGGATTACGACTTTGAGCTATTATATCATCCTGGTAAGGCTAATGTTGTAGCAGACACTTTGAGCAGGAAGAAATCTCATGTGTCGGCCATGATGATTAAGGAGTTGGAGTTGATCGAGAAGCTGCGAGATATGAATCTGGGATTGGATATGGAGACAGATCACATACAGTGCAGCATGTTGAGGATCACTAATGAATTTTTGGATGAGGTTCGGGTGGAACAGGGTAAGGATCAGGAATTGCAGCACATCATTAGTGAATTGGGCACAGAGAAGAGAAAAGACTTCAGGATGGGTAGAGATGGCATCCTGCGATTCAGAGAGAGGGTGTGTATACCCAACAGTCGGGTGTTGAGGAAAATGCTCTTGGATGAAGGGCATAAGAGTCGTCTTAGCATACACCCAGGTATGACTAAGATGTACAAGGACTTGAAGGCGACTTTCTGGTGGACTGGTATGAAACTGATGTGGCAGACTATGTAGCATCTTGCCTAGTGTGTCAGAAAGGGAAAATAGAGCATCAGAGGCCAAGTGGTACGTTAGAGCCTCTTAAGATTCCTCAGTGGACATGGGACAACATTTCCATGGATTTTGTCACTCATCTACTAAGGTCAGTGAGGGGGCATGATTCTATATGGGTAATAGGGGATCGACTGATGAAGTGCGCCCACTTTTTACCTATTAATCAGAAGATGTCCCTAGATAAGCTGGCAGAGTTGTACGTCAGGGAGATAGTTCGATTACATGGTGTGCCTGAGAGTATCATATTGGATAGAGATCTGAGGTTTACCTCGAGGTTCTGGCAGTCATTGCAGAACACTTTGGGTACTCATTTGAAGATGAGCTTGGCATATCATCCTCAGATGGATGGCCAGTCTGAGAGAACCATACAGTCTTTGGAGGACTTATCGAGAACGTGTGTTCTGGATCACCTCGGAACTTGGAGTGATGTGCTACCACTAGTGGAGTTCACTTATAATAACAGTTATCACTCCAGCATCGGGATGGCACCGTATGAGGCCTTGTATGGCAGGAGGTGTCGAACACCTTTGTGTTGGCAGCAAGATGGGGAAGCTGTGGTACTTGGTCCAGAGTTCTTACAACAGACCACGGAGAAGGTAAGGGTAATACAGGAACGGATGCGTGCAACTCAGAGTCGGCAGAAATCCTACGCAGATAACAGGAGAAGGCCACTTGAGTTTGAGGCTGGTGACCACGTATTTCTCAGAGTTACACCTACAACAGGTATTGGGAGAGCGTTGAAGTCGGGGAAGTTGACCCTTCGATTCATCGGTACATATCAGATTACGAGGCGAATTGGACCGGTGGCGTATGAGATTGCATTGCCACCTCACTTGGGAAACCTACATAATGTTTTCCATGTATCACAATTGAGGAAGTACGTGGCGGATCCTACTCATGTGCTGGAGCAGGATGATGTTCAGGTGCGTGAGAACCTGACTCTTGGAGTTGGACCGGTGAGGATTCTAGATTCTCAAGTCAAACAGCTCAGAGGGAAAGAGATTTGGACTGTGAAGGTTCTCTAGGACGAGGCAACCCAAGAGATGACGTGGGAGATGGAAGATCTCATGAGGAAGTCCTATCCTCACCTTTTTACTGGTAAGTTTTATTTTCGAGGACGAAAACTTTTAAAGGTGGGGGAATTGTAAGACCCGAGAAAAATTAATTAATTAAATAATTAACTAATTAATAAATGCGGGTAGAAGGCGCCTTTATGGCATTAATTGTTGTTTAATGTGATGTGGAAAAAGTGCTAGCTCATGTGGTTGAGAGTACTTTGGTTATGTGAGAGGACTTGGGTTCGAGTCCTAAGTATGCCAATTATGTGTGATTGTTTTGTTATTGATTTTAAGGATATGCATGAGTATGTGATTGGTATTGAAAAATATTGTTGATTTGTGATTATCACCACTTGTGAATTGGCATAGTGGTTGTGCTTTGGCCTTATGAGTGGAATTTATCAAATAAGTAACATTGAAGAGAAATTAAAAGCCCAAACCCGTTTTATTTTTAAAACCTACTTGAAAGGCACCTATAAAACCCAAGGTTTAAGAAAAAGGAAGGGTTTTGGCAATTGTGGGGAGCTGTTGTAGAGAGAGCACGAAATTGAGGTTGAGAGGTGAGGTTTGGGTGCGAAAAAAGGGGCTGAACTAAGAGGGAGTCTGTGGCACGTCATAGGCAAACCAAGGAAATTCCATTTTCTTCCAATTTCAACCAAACTATCAGGTTAGGGGAGTTGAACTGAAATTGTATGCTTTTGGTCGGATTGTATGCTTGGGATGTTGTTTTGCCATAACATTTCGAGTTCTTTATGAGGGAAATTAGGGGATTTGTATTTGGTACTGTTGGATTGGGAATTTCATGTGAATTGGTGCTCATGATGACTATTTTGTGTTGTGTATGTTTTTATGGTATGAAATGTGAGAATGGGAGTCTATATGGCAACTGTATCTTGCTGTTCTGTGAGTGAAATGTTGACAATTAAATTGGTGGATTTTGGGAGCATTTTGGGTCGCTGATGCAGTACTTGTATGCGTAAAACAGTGTAGAACCTGCAATTCTTGCTCAGGCGGGTGGGACTCGCCTAGGCGAGACATGCAGGGACTCAGGTTCTTACATCGCTCGAGGTTCTCGCTCAGGCGATGAGCATTGGTTTTAAGCGACTCATACACTCGCTCAGGCGAGTGAGGTTCGCCTAAGCGAGGTAGTGGTGAAATATGTGCGTGTTGAGCGCGACTTCTCGTCCAAGCGAGGGGTTTTAGGGTTTGGGCGACGAACTCTCTCACCTAGGCGAGAGTGGCTCGCCTAAGCGAGATGTCTTGGTCATGTTTTGGTGCTTTGTGTGTATTACCGCTCAGGCGAGTTTGAAATGTGTTTTTGGGCGAGAGATGATCTCGCCTAGGCGAGAGGATCTCGCCTAAGCGAGATAACTTGATGTTTTTGTTGTTCTAAGCTTGCTCAGGCGAGGTGAGTTAGCCTAAGCGAGATTGAGGGCTTAGCTTGGGCGAGAGGTTCATAGCTTAAGCGAGTTTATGCGATGTACTATGTTTCTATGTGCTTGTGAGTGTGTTTGGTTGTTATACCATGGTTGGATTGTATATGCATATGTTGTGGTGTGTGGGCTTGAAGGACTAAGTCCATTAAAGGTCTGGGATGTGCTCGGTGGTTGGGCACATGATGGGCATGGAACTGGTTGAGTTCCCGTCGGCTACTATTGGGCGAGGAGTCCTTAGTATGGTGATTACATGTGTCGGGCGCACGATGGGCAAGGAACTGTGATGTTCCCGTCGGCTACTATTGGGCGAGGAGTCCATAGTATGGTGATTGCGTGCGTGCCAGGGTCCAAGTATGAGACTTGGATGTTATACTATAGGCGAGGACTATGAGCGGGATAGGCTCATATGGTTGGACCATGAATGAGTTAGTTTCGTGGGAGCACAGGGAAGTCCCAAGGCCTAGTACATGCATATGACTCATGACGGACTATGAGGTCATGGTTGGGTGATTTGGAAATTATGAAGTTAATTATATTATTTTGGGTTGGGAAATATATTTATATTCATGTTTTATTTATATATTGTGCATAACTCACCATTTCTGTGTGTGTGGCGATGATCGGATAACTTGTTATCCGGAAGCAAATGATGTGACAGGTGGGCCAGGAGATGCTTAGACTTGGAGCGAGGGCTAGCATGGGATGTTTTGTAGATACATATGTATATGTTTACTATTTTGTTTTTTTTTAAAATATTATGTAAACCTGGCAGGAGCCGTTAACTTTAATTCCAATTGTATGAATCATGGACTCCTGGTCTTATGGCTTTACGTATGAAAGTTTTAAATTTCTCGTGTTTTCGGGAAATGGTTTTTATTAAATGTGTTCTTTATTTTAAATTGTAATTTATTTATTGAATATCAGTAATATTCCTTAGGGATGTTACAAATTACACAAGTACTTTGATCGAGGTCATACCCGACCAAATAAAACATGGAAATGCAGTATACTCGGTAATTCAACCAAGGTCGTCTCTCAGTGACCAAACATTTCGTTCAAAGAGCTTTTCAGATACAGTTCAACACAAAAAGGTGGGGGGGGGGGGTTGGCAGATTCACAATGTTAATCAACAAATTAAATTAAATGCAACAGTGATTAAAAATGTATTGACATCCTTGATTCAAATGCAATTTCACTTATCATAGGCCACCAAATTAACACCTCTGCCTTCTCTCAATCCACTAGATAATAACCCACTAAGCGAAAGTTACAGTCCAACTTCATTATGCAATTAAACAATGCACACATCCATGAATTCGTGTAAGTTAAGCTACATACATTAAGCATGAACATAACATACATATGTAATTAATCTGTAAATTAAGTATAAATAGATGAATCACATGCATTCCCCGAATTCAAGACAAAGACATGGCAAATTTCACAAAACAAACACAACCTCAAAGCTTCGTTGCATTTTTCATCAAGGAGTCAATACATGAATTTAGCAAGACATGGAATGGAGCAATTAAACACTTCAAAACGGAATTCACCAAAACAGAATATCAAACCCTAACTTGGGTATTATTCAAATGCAAATTCAAGAGAAAAATAGAATTTTAAAACTTTAATGGAACAAAAATGGCTGCTATGATATAAAAACTGAAAATCCCATACATGGGTGTTTTTCCAAGTCAATACAATGCCCAAAACAAGATGCCCAAGCTAGCAATTGAGTTCAAAACGTAAAACCCACATTGGGTGCTATCAAATGTGCATAAAAACGCTAAAAATAAGTGTTAAAACGTGAAAAACGAAAGAAGGCACCTCTATGGTCACCCACTAGAGCTTAGAAACGTGAAAATGTAGAATGGGAGAGAGAATGGTGGCTACCTATGAAGAAGATGACCTAAAACTCGTGGTCACATCACCACATTTCTACATAATTACAAAACTGTCATTTTGTCACTCAAAATTACAAAAATGCCACTTTGGGTTGAAAAATGCTAGCCCAATGACGTGGACAAACTAACTGACATGGTGTAGACATGACAATGATGTGGAAACTCTCTTTTGACCTTAAGATTAATGTTCAAGCTCCAAAATTTGCTCCACATAATACCTAAAAACAATTAGAAACAATAATTAGACCAATTAATGTCAAATACACTAGTGCATTTTAGAGCTTTTACATCGCAATATATGCCTCGGTTCATGCGCACCCGCTGCATATAAACACACGGTGGCATTTTTGTAATTAAAGTCATGTTTTATGCCTCGGTTGTCATTCTAACCGAGGCATATAGCTTAAAAAAATTTTGACCACTCGCGTTGACCCATAATTTGAATTTTTTTTTTCATTGAAGCAATATGCCTCGGTTCTTTTATAACTGAGGCAGTAGAGACCTTATGCTTCGGTCCAACTAGTACCCGAGGCATATAACGAGACAATATGCCTCAGTTTCGAATAACCGAGGCAGTATCTCTTCGTAGGGTTAAAAAAACCCAATTTCTTCACTACAGCAGCAGCGCACTTCTGCAATTCTTCTTCTTCTCCGATGTTCAGCGCACCTCCGACAGTCCTGCACAACTCCCACTGTCCTGCACACCTCCGACGCACACCTCCCACCATCTCGCACAGCTCCGACGTGCCAGGCCATCGTTTCGTTACCTGCACCGCACCGTTGTTGCATCGCCTGCACCGTCGAGGAGGTTTCTGATGCCACTGCGGCTTCTTCTTCTTCGACCAACCATCATCGCTGCTGCACCGTCGAGGAGCCGTGCACTGCCACTAGAGCTATTGTATCTTCTTCTTCGAGCAACCATCACCAACGTCCTGCGCGGTTTTGTTCACTCTGCCTGCACCGCCACTGCACGCACCGTCGAGGAGGTTGTTGATGAACGCCTTGCTAAAATTCAACGAGAAGATGAGCGTCTTGCTAAACTTCAACAAGATGAAGATGAACGTCTGGCTAAAATCCAACAAGATGAAGTTGAACGTCTGGCTAAAGCTCAACTTGAGGAAGACGAGCAACTTGCTTGGGCAATTCAAGAAAGTTTGACCATTGGTTCTCCTCCTCGATCTGACAATGATTCTTCATTTCTATCTTATCCTCACCTCTTTCCCCCTGGATATAGGTAATTGTGTGTATAATTACACCTTTTATCTATATAACAAATCCTTCCTTGTACGTTTATGGAAATTGCTGAATTTTCTGACATTTCAAGCAGAATATGTTTTGAAACTTCAATTTTAAGTTTTGCTGGTTTGAGTGTTTGGTTATACAATTAACTGATTTGGAATTCATTCTAGATATTATTTTAAAAGATTCTCATCTAAAACGTTGAAGTGGGCTAAGCACTGGATTGGAATTTTATGAATGATACCTTGGTGTATGTTAGTTTCCTGAGTGTTATTAAGTACCTTTAACTAAGATGAAAATGTTAGAAAATGGTAGTGATTAAAATGAACATATTCTGTAATGTTTTAACTAGTTTTGTTTATGGTGATTCGTTAACACTTCCTGTGGAATATCTTGGAGTTTACTCGTCATCTACTAAAATTGAAGTTCTCTCCTCTATTTCAAGAAAAAAAGGTGAAAATTAATCTTAGCTTCATAAATGAAGGTCTTAAAATATCCTTTTTGGTCAATCTTCATTTGATTATGCTGAATTTGTTCCTTTATAGTTTTCCATGTCTAACAATCGCCCTTACCACAAATCATGCTATAGGGAGAAGCATCACCCAGATATGATGTTTGCAAGAACTTTGTAAGTATCTTGACACTTATTTTGCACTAACAGTTGTCTATTTGTCAACTTTGTGCGTGTTCTCTTTCAAGTTTAGAAATTTAGAAATTTCTATCCAATGTTTCAAATGTTATTTTACTTTATTATTTTCTTCACTGATGATTTAAGTGGAAAAGTTAATCTAACGGGAGCTTTAAACTTTACAGGAGTTCTTGGATCAACTACCTAAGCTAACAAATGTTAACTGATAATCATAGTAATTTACTGCCATACTTGAGCTACAAGATCGATCTCATCATCCCGCATAGTTAACTTAGATCTTCAAGGAAATTTAAAACCAAACCTTAATTTTCTAATCTACATCAAATATTTTTCCTTATGTGATGATAGAAAAGGTGTAAGTTAAAGTCTGCAATCCCCATGGTTAAACTTTTTGTGCTATTTTTGCTCTTAAAAGAAAAAAGCGAAGTCCTTGTTTCTTTTACTATTTTTTTAAAAAAGATTTATGTTTTCTAAAATTCGTTTGCCCCTGAGCGCATTTCTTTTTTCTGAAGTCTGTCTCTTGAGCAGTTGAAGAAAACAAAAGAGGATGAAGAACATCTCCCTTTCTGTTTCTTAAAACACTTGTTTAGAGACCAGTTTTTGAAACAATAAGAGTGAGAAGAGAATCAAACAGACCCTAAGTCTTGGCTTTTAAGTTATTTTTTATAAGTGTTATATATATATATATTGTTGAGTGAACTAAACTGATTGGTTATTTCTTTGCAGATCCCAACTAATTCATCTGGCCTCATTCAATATAGAGCTCATCCTTTTTGGTTACAAAAATATTGTCCATCTCATAAGCTTGATGGCACTCCTCGTTGTTGTAGCTGTGAAAGAATGAAGGTTAGTAATATTAGCTTTGAAAACATTTCATCCTACTATTAACAATTAGGAGATAACTGATGGATCCGTTCCTTTACTCTCTCCCCATCAATTGTAATATGATATTGTTTCTGTCTGGTTCTAGTTTTCTGGTTCAAAATTTGCAGGTTAAATGTGCTAGATTTGAATGAAATAGGACCAGAATTACAAAAAAAAAATACCTTTATGCCGCGATTGTAACCAAAACCGAGGTAGAAGACTATTCGAATTTTTCTTTTTTTTTTTTAAATGGTCATATGCCTCGGTTGAAACACACCCGAGACAGTAAATGTATCTTTCTGCCATGGTTAAAACGGACCCGAGGCAGAAAGTATATTAAATTTTCTTTTATTTTTTGAATTTCTGATACCCATTAGGCCTCGGTTATGAGAAAATCGAGGCAGTAAATATTAAATATGCCTCGGGTTTGTAACCGAGGCATAAAGTACTACCTTTTTACCTCGGCCGTATATGCCTTGGTTGTGGACCCGAAGCCAAAAGCTGAAAATAACCGCTGTCATTTCCCTTTCCTGCACTAGTGATAACTCAAAATTCAGAATAATGGCCCAATAAAACCCAATTGAGAAAAATGCATTAACAAAAGAAATTAAGCACTAAAAACCCCCCAAGAATGGCACAAAAAGGTAATGGAATAAGGGCAAATAATGACTCATCATACTTATATACATAACTGAAGCTTCCAAAAGGGTAAACATCAATAGTGAAGTCCTTTATAAGTTAAAGCTTCCAAAACAGTGCATTACTTATATACACAACTGATTCACAAATTCATAAATATTCATTTCTCTTTCTAGATCACTTTGGTCATCTTAGTAGTTGATAATTGTTCTGATTGCTCCTCCTGTGACATCTCATCATCATTGGTAGATTGAGCGAACAATCCTTTTGCAAGTGTTCTATAACCTTGTGAATCAGAATCATGGTCTATTATACCCAAGAGATTATGTTACATAAGCACAAATGCACAATGTATAAATATGATTACTGTGAAAAAAGCAAAAGTAGTATTATTGGTATAGATAACCAAATTGATTTATGCTAAAGACTTACAATAAAGCTATCAGTATCAACACTTAAATCACAAATGCTTTTTGAGCTAAATTCTATAATCTGTACGAAATAGATACATTCAAAATTAGCAAACACCAAAAATACAACTCATATGAATACTTACAATTTGGCTATCATTGGAAGTTGGAAAATCACAATCAATTTTCTGACTTCCACTTGCAACCTAACCTATTCGAGAACAAATCAATTGGTACATATACAATATAGATAACAAATAACCAAAAATGTAATATATACATGCCAATCAATATTGATGGACAAAAATCTCCATCAATGATTTCCTTTATACTTTTGAACTTGTATACTTTTAGAGGTATATTTGGCATAGGATGAGCTTTCACAATAGTTGCACCAATAAATAACAACTTATAATCCTATTCACATATACAATATTGACCCTAGCTTTTTAAAATTTTAAAGTTATGCATCATATATGATTCATCCTCTACCAACTTTTCTACCCAAACAACCAGGTCTTCCTTTTTCACCACAACGGGAATCATGTCCCCCTACAACATATATATAAGCATGATTAACTTGTAGTCACACTTACCTTGTCATCCACCAAAACCATTTCAATATGTTTACCTTCATCCCTATTTTTGACCTTCCAAAGATCATTGATTCTAACTCCAAGTTTTAGGGTCTCTCTATTTCCATTAATATCCTTAATCATATAAAAATTTTTTGGTAATACTTTAACAACAATCTTGGTACCCAAGTATGCCTACAAACACAAATAATCTAAGATATTCGAGTTATAAAATAACTAAAAAATATAGTCCAAAAAAATATAGTCCGACTAACAAATTTTGAACCCAAACATCACAACTTGTAACCTAAACACCAAAAGAACACAATCACAAATATCATACAAAAAGCTTATAAAGAGTGTAAATAAACAACTGCAAAATAAAAATCAAGTAAGAATCCCCAACTGTCAACCCAAACAACACAAAAAACAGAACCACAAAGTCCCGCAAAAGAGACAACCAACATACAAATGGAACTTTAGATTAAACAAAACGATAAGAACCTTAAACCATTAAAAGATCAAACAAAATCCTAAACAACAAATAACCCATAACCCAAAACGACAACACCTTCCACAACAGCATTGCACGACAACTCCTGTCCCAAGAAAATGCTTTTAAAAAACCAACAAAACACCTCAACCAAAACCACTCACCTTGAACAACAAATGTAGTCGGCATAAAAAGGAGAAAAAGAAGCAGCAAAAGAAGTAGAAAAAGGAGAAATGAAACGAAGCAAAAGAAGGAGAAAAGAAAGCAGAAATATGAATTGATTTGAAATCTGAACCTCATAGAAACTTCAAAAGAAATCCATCACACCTTCAGCTACAGTGTTCGCGCCATCCATCTGCATAACACCAAATTACTTAAAAACCTCATGTTTGGACACGTGTTGATCAGGTGAGACATGAACAAAAAGGGGAAATTTCCACATGTGTCAGCCTTTTAAGTAGGATAATTGAGTAAATTTGGTTATACATATGAAGAATAGATAAATAGTTAAAAGATAATTATATTAATTAAAATATTTATTTAAAAGGAGAATTTATTATAATTTTAAAAATGAACATTTAATAATCATTATGTCATTACTATTATTATATAAAAAAAACATGAGATATATATATAACCAGATAGTCAGTAATCCAATTTAGCAATGTTTTTGTTTTATATTCAGCGGAATTTTTAAGCTATGCGGCTTTCACAATTGTGCTATTTATACGTAGGCGCATCACTCTTTTTCATGCAAAAACCCTCGTTTCGTTTCTTCTCATCTCCCGCTAACCTATCACCAAGAAAACGAAAGAAAAACCCTTGCTTCTTCTCCGATCATCAGTCCTGTCCTCCTTGTTCTTCCATTTCCGTCCAACAGAAAGAGGGTTCGTAACTTCGAATATTCCTATTTCTGCGCGAATTAGGGTTTTGTATGCCATAAGCAAAGAAGATTGTCGAACCTTACCATGTTTTTCTTGTTCTTTCTTTTGCAGAGCGACTCGCGAAATCACGTCATGTCGTGATTTTCAACGATTCCATCAGACGAAGATCCTGCTCGCTCGTAATCTAACTCGTGGATAGCACAAATCTCCAAGCTTAACATACTTCGATTCAGATCGCGGTTGTTACTACTTGCTTCTAACGATGTCTGGTTCGAACCGTAAGTATCGCCTCCTCTGCGTTAATTCGTATCGTAATGTTCTTGCGTGCTCGGTTTTAGGATAATTTTGTGTTTCTGCTAGTGTTGTGGTTCCTTTGGAGAATGATTGTTTTATTGTTTATTATTATTATTATTATTGCTGTATTTGTTGATTGGAGGTAAGTGTGCGTGAAGGGTGGGGGATGGTATTTGTTTGCTTATTGATTATTTTCGCAAACCGTTTATAATGTGGAGTTATTCTTTCGACAGCTTTTGGGCAGTCTTCGTCGAGCCCTTTAGGCTCTCAAATAGTTTATGGACAGACCAATTCAAGTACCAATCCATTTGACCCTAACCCGTCTGGTAGTACGAGTCCATTTGGTTCGCAAACTGGAAGATCCATGTTCGGAGGTACTTCCACTGGGGTATTTGGTGCGGCACAACAGTCTTCTCCCTTTTCTTCCAATACAGCTTCTGGGGCTTCATCGTCACCTGCTTCCGGTAGCTCCGTACCCGCTTTTGAGTCTTCTTCAACTCCTACTTTTGGTAGCTCATCATCGTCAGTTGGTGGTATGAGTGCCTTGAATTCTTTTTTCATTTTGTTTACGGCTTGTTTTTGTTGTTTTCATTAGATTGTCTTCATTTATTTCTTTCTGAAATATTACATCAAATTTTTTTCATCAGGTTGTTCATTGAATTACTGAGTTCTTTAGTATCATTTAGCTACTGTCTTCGTTTTTTTTAACAATCTTATTGGGACAGTTTTTTGGTTCAATCTGAGAATTGATTCTCTTGGTTTGTAGGATCATCCGTTTTTGGTCAGATGCCTGCTTTTGGAGGTTTTGGATCTACTCCTACTCAAACAAGTCCATTTGGTGCCACACAGCAATCACAACCGGCTTTTGGAAGCAGCATATTTGGTTCCTCAACAACTTTTGAAGGATCATCTCGGCTTGCATTTGGTGCTACAAGCATCCCTGCATTTGGCACTCCTGCATTTGGTGCTAGCAGACCTTTGGAAATACTGGTATCGACCTTTGGAAATACTGGTATTAGACAGCCAGGTTTTGGAGGTCAGCAACGGGGTGGAAGTAGAGTAGCTAGTTACACAGCAACAACTGAGGCATATAGTAGAACCTCTGTACACACTGCAAAATTGGAATCTATATCTGCCATGCCTGTTTACGAACTCAAAAGTCATGAGGAACTAAGATTGGAGGACTATGTGGGAGACAAAGGTTTTTTTTTTAACATTTTTATAATTCTTCTGGCTTTCATTGCAGATGATGATTTTGACTTAATGAATTATATAATTTAGGTGGAAGTACAGTAGCTAGTTATGCAGCAACAATTGAAGCAGATAGTGGTACCTCTGGACGGATCCCAAAATTGGAATCCATATCTGCCATGCCTGTTTACGAACTCAAAAGTCATGAGGAACTAAGATGGGAGGACGATCAATTGGGAGACAAAGGTCTTTTCTTTTTTTTTCTTTCAAACATTATAAACATTTTTGTTGTTATTCTGGCTTTCATTGCAGATGATGATTTTGACTTAATGAATTATATAATTTAGGTGGACCACTTCCCTCTGGTCAGTTTACTGGTTTGGCAGGCTTCAGTTCGTCTACAACACAGACAAATGCCTTTTCTCCTTCACCAGTGTTTGGTCAATCATTGGCCAATCCTTTTTCTTCCACAACACCTAATTCTAACCCGTTTGCGCCAAAGAGTTCTCCCTTTTCTTCTGGATTTGGAACTTTTGCCGCTAATGCCTTCAGTTCATCAGCTTTTGGTTCTTCAACATCAGCAGCAACACCCACTATTTTTGGCTCATCCCCATCTCCATTTGGTGCTAACTCTTCTTTAACTCCCAGCTTTGGAGCTAAGTGTTCCATAGGTAGCACTGTCTTTCAGTACAGAAAGTATTTGTTTGAGCCTTTACACTGTGTAGCATTTATTTATTTCATTTGTTGTGTTTTTTTGCTTTTACTTAGGTAAATTTTCTCCCTTCCGCTTTCTCCAACCGAATGATCTTTTTGTTAATGTCTATTCAATTTCAGATTTTTCTTTCAAATTGGTTGACCAATTTCTACCTAATATATTTTTGCTGATTAGTTAGCCTTTCTTCTAGGTATAAGAAACTATACAAAAAAGTATTTATGTCTCGATGGTTCTGAGGGTGTGTTTTGATTTTTTTGTTAAAATGGTGTTTTTTTTTTTTCGTTTTTGATAGATTTAGATCTCTATTTCTAATGTTGGCTAGAAAACACAAGGTAAGTCAACTACAAAAATCTATAAAATAAATTAAGGTTTAATCTCTCACATTCAACTTTTTCTTTATCCATTTTCTTTTTCTTTTTCTCAATTGGTTTTATTGTTCCATTTAGTCTCAATTTAATCATATTAAATCTTACTATAATGGATAATCATTTATTTAATTTTGGGAAGTTAAAATATGAAGTTTATTTTCCGTGAAACAATATTAAGTACATGTACAAGTCTCTCCCTTTCTAGCGAATTTTATTCGTAACCTTTTTATATGAGAAAAGGAAGATGTGAATATTATTTTTACTACACAATGCAACGACAACTATATTTAAGTGACTTCAAGGGATTCAAATCAAACTAAAACAGCTAAAGAATATAATTCACATAAAAATATATATGACTACGCGTGATGATTGGCTGGATTTTTAAAATGTTAATATAAATTCAATTCATATCTATTTTAATTGGATCATTCAATTGGATTTTTCCAAGTCAATTAGACTAAAGTTAGTTTATATAATTTTTTTAATTAAATATAAATTTACGTTTGAATTGGGATTTAACCTTGGTTATTGTCATGATCTTGCCAAATCCAACCTGATCTTAATAAAATTACAATTTAATTAATTTTCTAAATCATTTTTCAATTGTGTTTTTATCTCCATATTCTTTAAGTTTTCTTCTAAATCTCATCAAACAAATTTTATTTTTTTAAATTATTAACAGGAGGAGTTGAACCAAACCTTTCCCTCTCTTCCCTTCCTTTTAATCATTAAATCACCTTATTACTCTTATCTCACTCACTCACTTATATACACTTATATAAGAGTAACGGTAGTTTAACTCACCAAATTTGACCCCTTTTTAACCTGCCTACATGTCACTAAGATGTGGCATTTTGATTTTTAGTTTTCAATTTTTTTAACTTCTATGACGTGGCACTTGCATTGATTGGTGTAGTCCAGAGCGGAAGAGGGCATTTGCAGTTCAGGTTTCAAGCCAACCCTTTTCATTCTTTCATTCGTTTCCCCTCCACGTCTCTCATCTCACACCACTGAAATATCCTCAAGTTTTTGTTTGTTGGGACAAGGTTCTTCGCTTTTTCTCTTCCATCAGAGGCACCTTTGAACTTTGTGTGATGCGGAAATTTGGTGAAAAAGAGGGGTTAGGGTTTTGTCTTTCTTCCTCGCAAGGAACACACCCACACGCACATTCATCGATTCTTCTTTTTCATTCCACATCTCTCACCGTTGTGTATCCTATTCGGTCTCCTGGGTAAGTGAGAGTTTATATCTTCATCCTCTCTCTCGTTTTAGGGTTTTTTTTTTTGTTAATTCTCTCCCTGTTCGTCTTTTTTTTTTGGGCTTATTGTTCCTGAACTGAGTTTGTTTACTATATGTGTATGAAAGTGTGTGTGTGTGTGTGTGTATGTATGAGTGTGTATTTATAAGATTCAAAATTTGATTTGTTGAAGCTCTACAGGTTCATAGTTCACTCTTGTGAGTGTGTGCAAAGAAATAAAATCATTTGCCTTTTCTAATTTTTATCACATAGGGATGAATGCATTCCTATCTTAAGAATAAGTGGTGTAAGGAAGACTTGGTTTTATAAGGAACAAGCATATGACCCAATTGTCTCTTTGTATATAAATAGTTTAATAGTTTTATATCAATAGAAATTGTTGGCAATGACAATCGTAGACAAATTCTTTAAACCGGTGTTGTAAGAATTGGCATGTTTTCAAAGTAATAAAGTATATGCTGACTATATAGTTTATAGTATTTTATTGATAATTGTTTCCCCAATCTTTTATTGATTGTGGTTTTCCAAGATTGTTATTTGGTCGTCACACCATTTGATTTTGTTATTATTTACAATGAGTCAATGATGGAGTAATTTAAAAGATTGAGCCCATCATCTGTAACAGCAACGGTTGGATCTTACCTTTTGATTGTGTTATCATTTACAATGATTCAATGATGCAGTAATTTTAAAAATTGAGCCCACCATCCGTAAGTGTTTTTTCCTGGGTGGAAGTTATTTTTTTTCTTAACTATTAACTTTGATTGATTTCTCTTTTTTAACTATGTTTGTCTCCTACTATATTTACTGATATTCATAGGTTAGTGCAATGCTTGTTTTGGGTTTGAAGGCAAAAATTTGTTTTAATGTTATTTTGGTTATGAGGAGTGTATACTCGGTTGATTAAGCAAACTATAAAGTTTTATTTCAAACAAAGTAAGGTCTCTGTTGAGTTAATGAAATTTTTTAGGTTGTCTAGATTTCTTCTCACGAAACTCTGCTTAAACAGTTTTCAGATGTAGTATAGCTGCGGTTGTCTTTAACTTTTCCATTGTTATTAGCTTGATGTTTGTAGGTTGTAGATGACTGAATATTAGCAAGCATGTTCATAATTCAATTACAGGGATCTGGATAATGGAGTAAGGTCATCATGGATCATGGAGGGCGGGGTTAATACCATGAGGCTCAATTATACCAGTTATATCGCAAAAACATAATCATTATCCTTGACATGAAGGAATATTGTGCTATACAACTCCTTTATAGAAAAAAAAAATTAGGATAACAATTTTAAATGTAGAATTTGTCTTATAATTTAACATTTCTCAGTATTGTATTTTTTTATATTGGAAGATTTTGCTACAATAAATGAAGAAAAAAATATTTTTTTTGTAGTGTTATAATTTTTTTATAGATTTAAATTTTCATTACTGAATAAAAAGTATACAGAATGAATATATATATATATATATATATTTATATATATATTTGTTAGTTTATATGTACTTTGTTTTGCGTAAGAATGGATATATATATATATATATATATATATATATATATATATATATATATATATATATATATATATATATATATATATATATAT
>Ga0214544_1001113_pt1 | contig 54214 bp, 17 predicted proteins | sample CNSS3metaG_FD_160074 | JGI IMG/M metagenome (GOLD analysis project Ga0214544, IMG submission 160074) | Root nodule microbial communities from cowpea collected in UCLA plant growth center, Los Angeles, California, USA - CNSS3 | ecosystem: Host-associated > Plants > Roots > Nodule | place: USA...
ATATATAGTTATGATGCACCGATACTTTAACTTGGGTAACGTATATGTGTCTGACACGTATCCGTATTCGATACTTTAAGATATTTTATTGAAAGTGGAGTATCTAATTTACAAAGTCGTAGTACAGTACAAGAAAATATTTGAATAATGATCAATTTTAGTAACAAAAATAATTAGTCACTATATAGTGACCAATTTAAGTATCAATTTAAAAACTAAAAATTATAATTAGTCTCTAAATTGATAATTAAAATAATGTTTATTATGAATTGATTTCTAAATTGGTCACTAACATTAGCAACCAAAGTTTTGACTACCAAAATAATTGGTCACTAACATTAGCTACCAAGGTTTTGACTACTAAAATAATTAGTTTATAAATTGTTCTCTAATTAGAAAATTGGTCTCTAACATATTTTTGGTTACTAAAATTGGTCATTATTTAAAAGTTATCTTACAATGGTACTTTTATGTTGATAATTTTAGTACATAATTTGGATTAACACAATAACAATCATATATTTATTATGTTTTTAAGAATTATTGTACCCATTTTTCAATATTCATATATCACGTATCGTGTCCTATTATTTTCAAAATAAATGTATCGTGTTGTATCTGATACACGTATCGTATCCGTGCATCATAAATATATAGTCATCCTCTAAAACTACAGCATGAACAAAACTATATCTATATATATGTACAAAGCATAAGGAGGAGGAAAACGAGAGTTCTAAGACTCCTAACAAAACAAGCTGCAACTACTATGCCACTCCTACTGGATAGACTCGTTGTTGTCCAATAAAGGAGTATTTTCACCTACACTTCCCTTTGCTCACACATTTAAATGACCATTGCAAAAGAAATAACAGAAGACATAACACAGAACGAGCGGAAGGGTAAGCTAATATTTATAGAATTATACATCACAAATTTAAAGCAATCAAATTCACCAAGACAACATATGGTCAAACAAATGCATCATAAACAAATGACTCTAGACTCAATGATTCGGATGTATGCAATTAACATCAGACTCATGGTGATGTGCACCTGTGGTGGTTCTGAAATTGTGTAGAGTTTAGCCTCAAGGGGTTATCACCCAACCACTCACAAGGTAAGTCCCCTTCGTGCCTAGGACTTTATCCAATGTAATGCCTAGGACCTCCTGCATCTCTTCACGACATAACCTACTCTACTATATTTGAGTTTGAGTAGTTATTAGAGAAAGGATATCACCATAAAGAATCCTTATGTTATTGCATTCACTTGAATACTATCACTTAGAATTTCTCCATAAAATCATATAATTCACATCTCATTCTATGCTTTTAGAAACACAATAAAATCAATTAATCTTTATCAATTAAGTACAAAAACACATACAGTAGAAAATTTAGGTTGACTGATATATGTTCAAACCCTAGAACACTCGCCTAGGGAATCCATTCTCTCGCTGGGCGAAACACCAGTTTCGACCTGTGACCAAATAGTTGCCTAACGAGAATTAAATCCCCAGCGAGAAATGCTCGTCCAACGAAGCATGAATCAAAGGCATCTTTGTTTTGAAAGTCGCCCAACGAGAATTACTCGCCTAACGACCTCCATATCAGAGCTACCCTTGATGCATAATTTGCCCAACAAGTCTGCATAATTATGCAGAACAATAGTTTCTGCATAATTCTGTAGCCATTACTAGTCCAAATCACCAGAGGATCCTCACATACATCAGACTTTATACAAAAACTCATTTCCATATCATTATCAATATAATTTGTACTAGCACATATATCATATACAGACAAATTTCAAAACCACTCCCTTTTCAATTTACACCCAAATCTCATACCTCTTAAACATCAATTTTACAAGCAAAAACTCATCTTAAATCATGAGATATATAAATCAAACAATTATATAATAACCAAGCAGTATATTTAGCTTTCCTTACCTACAATTGACTCAGACGTCTACGGAGTACCCTAAAAGCCCCTTTTTATTGTCGACACTCACAATTCAACCTAGAAATAACAGAAACATGATCAATGAACATCATTAGAACCATTGACCAGTAGAGATTCTCACAGAAAACTCAGAATTCACATGCAATGCAGAAAGGATCACATGCAGGCTTTAAGAGAATTGACCGAGGAAAGAGCAGAAATACAACTTACTTAAGAGAACTGATTGGACAGACTCGAAAATCTCGTCGTAGTGATCACTCTAGTGGTTTCTGATTTTCAAAATGATGAACGTACGGTGAGAGATTTTAGAGAGAAGGGAGAGAGTTTTAGAAAAATAGATTAAAGAGAGATGAAGTGTTTTCTAGATAATGAAATTCTTTTATGAAATTTCTATTTATATATAAACCTTTTATTATTAAAAGAATAATAGGATCTCATTATTTTAAAACATTGTCACTCTTAAAATATGATTTTCTAGTGACCATTTAAAGACTAATGTTTTTGTTACTAAAGAATTAGTTCTTAAATTAGTCTTTAATTAATTAGTGACTAATTTAGAAACTAATTATAATTTTTTATTCATAATAATGATTATTTAAGTAACAAAAAAATTTATAAATTGGTATTTAAATTTATCACTATAATGTGTAATCACTTTTGATCACTAAAATTGATTATTAATGAAAAATTTTCTATATATATATATATATGTTTAGTTTTTTTTAAATTAATTGTACCGTAAGTTGCTATATTGTTGCAATTATTACTAAACTAAATAAAAGACTTTAATGAGACGTGGCAAACCATAATAGAAAAAGTAGTTAACCTATAAACACAACTTTATATTGTTCGTCAACAATAAAATGACATTATACAACGTTTCAACATGTTATGAATTATTGCCAATTTACACTATTAACTAAACAAAACAATATCCATCATGCCATTAACACATTATTGTCAACCATCTTTACCCAAATCACCACTTCCCAACCCAAACTCATATTCTACTCCTTATGTTCTACATGTTTTTTGGACCTTCAATCTACCATATCCCTGTAGTTTCCAACCTATTCCAAATCCTTTTACCACACTATTATTACTATAGTTGTGCTTTCTTCTAATGCAAGGTGCATCATTGTTTGATGTTAGGTTTGTCAAAGACTAGTGCAGTTTAGGTTTTTTAACTCGTGTTATAGGCCTTGGTTGTCACTTAACCGAAGCATAAAATGACGCGGTGGCTTTTTTGTAATTTTTTTCAAGTTTTATGCCTCTGTTCAGAATATACCCGAGACAGAATACACCTTTCTGCTTCGGTTCTAAGAAAACCGGTGCCAAAAAGGGTTTTCTACGTCGATTAAAAATTGAACCGAGGCCAAAAAGTTGGCTAGTATTTCAAAAATGCCACTAGAATGATGTTTGGCCTCGGGTGAAATTGAACTAGTACAAAAAAGAGTTTTTTGCCTCGGTTAAAAATTGAACCGAGGCCATATGTTCTATTAGGGTTCAAAAACGCAAATCCCTTTTCTTCTTCTTCTTCTTCTTCCTCACGCCTGTGATTCCTCTCATTGCGCCTCGCGCATACTGTTGTTGTGCTCCAACTATTCACGCCACCACAGGTCTGTTGCTCCGTCTACCTTGCACCACCACGTCGCACTGTTGGGTCTCCTTCCCTGCGAACGCTGCAACAATCCACGATGTTGTTGTTCATGATGCAGATTTGAGGTGAACGTTGGTGGTTCTGTCTTCGATGATCGTTGCGAGATGATAGTGGACTCGTTGATGAATGAAGATGCGAGTGGCGAAGGTTCCTAGGTGGTGTGGTGTTTTTTGGTGAGTCGAAGATGGACAACAACTTCCATGGTGGTCCGAAGGTAGCGGAAGAACCCAGGTGACGGAAGAATCTAGGGTTGATTTTCTATCGCACCATATAGCTTTGGTTCTCATAAGAACCGAGGCAGAATGTGGGGTTTCTGCTTCGGTTCACACCCGAGGCCAAAGCCTGACCCCATTTGGCCTCGTCCTAATATGCCTCAATTCTGAAACCGGAGAAAAATGACAAAAATAACCGCTGCCAAATCCTCTTCCTGCACCAGTGAAATCACAATATATTTGTGTTTCTATGTTCTTGAATAAAAGAAAAAAAAAAGAAATTGTCGTGACTATTTGTTATAACTTATGTTTTTGTAGTAAACACTCAATCCACCAATTAGTATTAAAGTCAATGTCATAGGTTTAATTCTCAGCATGACAATCGTTGGGAGGAGATTGTTGGTAGTAGGATAATTGCTTAGAAAAGGATTATTACAAGGTACATCAAATGTTTAATGATAAATATCAGGTGAGTCAAGTTAAAATAATATTGTGATGCTTAAACTATTATGTTTTAAAGTAAAAAGAGTTATATCTTAATTTTTAGTCTAGAGACAATCATTCGATCCAACACTCCTATTCTAGTCCACCTCTCCCTCTTTATTCCCACAAATTTTCCCTCCTTAAATGCTACTTCTTTTATGGATGTGAGCCATTGGATTGGTTAATTCAAGTAGATACAAATCTTCTAAATTATGTCAATAAGTGAAAATTTTCTACATGAAAGGATAAACTATTAGTGGTTTCAAGGGGATGTATCAACACAACAAATACTTGTCAATCCCACTTTCCCACCTCAAGTTTTTCTCCTCATTACACATTGCATAACTTTCAAGCCAAAATAAAATGAAAAAAACATAGAAAGAACAAATTTATTAAAGACTAAAAAATACCTAAAAATATTTAATCATCTTCTTCCTCTTACATATTTATTTGTTTATTTATAAATGCAATCTTCTTTTGTTTCCTAATAAACAATAACAATAATAATCTTCCTTGGACCATTGAATGATGACGTTAAGTTTGATTAATTCACTTACAAATTAAGTATTGTTATGACAGTATAAATACACACACGTGTCCCCAAATTCGTATGAATACACATTCTTAGACTGTGTATATGCGACACGGTTAGCTGCAGTCAACTACGAAATTCTAAACTGCAGAATTTGTTCTGAAGATTCTTACCTAATCTTTGTCACAAATCTCACAATTATTTTTTAATCATCAAAACAGGAACACACATGTGTGTGCACATGATTTCAGTCTTTAACTCCAAAATTCATTTTTCCATCAAGTACTTAAAAGGTCATCATCATAATTGAATGATCATGAAAATTCTACGATCAAATCTTAAAATTACTTAGTCTTTTTCTTTCTATTCTATTCAACTACGATAATTGGATAATTAATTATTAGTCAGAATCTGTTATCAAATCCAATATGGCAACACCTTTAGCAACTCGTAATTCATCACTTAACCTGCCATTATTTTATTGAAATTATTTTGACTTGACTTGGTAAATTTATCAATCTTCATCAATATTTTCTTACCCAAAGAAAAATATCCATCAATAGTTTAACAAGTTGTCCTTTTTAAGGTTAATTACCAAGATAATAGAATAACAAATATTAATGTATTACTTTAATATTTATATAATGTAAATTAATATGCAATATTTGTAGAACAGAATTCAGGTACCTTTTTTTTTGTCATTTCAATTAGAAATAGAAATTTATCGCGATGAGTTATGTTAATACCATTGCTTTTATTTATTTATATTTATACATATTGTGACCATTACTTTATAAGTTATTGAAATAGAATCCATTTTTAATGAAAATTAATATAAAGCATACCTCAATTTACATAGAAGTTTTTTTTAACATTAATCATATATGGTTTTTAATTAGTCACTGTAAATAATATTGTACTGTACTCCCAATTGGTCAATCGGCCAAAGTTGAAGAAGTTATAAATGAAAGGCCATCGGTCGAGCGGTCGAACAGCAAATCGATTCTGTCGATCAGCTACATAGCTAAGGGCCATCGGTCGAACGGATGACAAATAAACCATAAGACCATCAGTCGAACGGTTGAACATATGAGTCACAACCTAATCATGTTAATATCCATCGGCCCATCGGTAACACCTAGTCGAGCGACACGGACCCCAAATGGCACATCGGTCGATCGGATAACCAGAACATACGTGACCATCAACGAATCACCCATCGGTCGATCAATCCCTTTACACTTGTGTACTCCTTCGCATATGTCTGTCGGTCGGCCATGCGCACATGAATGATTTACTTATTAAAAACAGTATAACTAACCTAGCCAAGCGGCCATCGACTGCACTATCAGACAGTCGATCAATCGAGTTAATTAACGTTAAATAAGTCAATAATCTTGATTAAAGGATCATTGGGCCGTGATTAAGGAACCCTAATCGCAGGCCCACACAGAAAACTATAAATAGGGCCCAAAGGTAGGTTGGTAAGGATCTTAATTTCGCATTTATTGCAACAGATATTTTGATACACCGATCGGTCCTTTCTGACTTAAGCATCGGAGTACTTTAGACAGGTACCCCGATCGTCATCTCAGCCGATCGAGCTAAGGAGTGGATTTCGCTGAAGTTACAGGAGTGGAGAAAGGCAGCGCAAGTCGAAGAGGTTCTTTTAGTAGGCTCTTGGCCCCTACTCCGAAACAAATATAAATAATAATAATTTTTTAATAATGTGATTTCGTAACTAAGTATTCAAAAGATAATTAATAAACGTAACCTAATTTTTTATTTTTAGAAATAGGTTTTCTCCAATGTAATAAAGTATTATATGTGTTTATTTAATGTTTAGTTCACTTTGATGATATAGTTAACTTTAATCAAAGTAATGTTAAAATATGTACTGCATAAATAAAGAAGAAATCGTCTTCAAAATGTATAACTCTCAAATGCTATGAACAAGAGATAACACTTGTAAAATATATTCTATTTGTCAAATTAATCATTTTTTTATTACAGTAATTGATTTTATTTACAATAGTTCAAGGTGGTTTAACTTTAAACTTCGAAATTGAATTATGACTAAAACTTTTTAGAATCAATATTATCTTGTTGTATAATGTACACTTTTTTTTTCTTCATATAGAAATTGTACACTTATATGGTGTTGACTTGGTCAATTTTATATGATTTGAACCGATATTTGCTATTGGAGTAATTTTTTGTACATGAGTGAAAAACATGGTACAAAGAAAAGACTAGTATGAGAGAATATTCAATTGCATGTGTTTGGTGCTGATTTGAAATGTGTATAGTACAGATCCTTCGGAGAAGAGAAAAAAAGGCATGAGAAGATTGAGTTTAAAAATTTGTATTTATTCATTTTATAGTTTTCTGTTTCTTTGATAAAGAAATATTATATGAAAAGAAAAATGAGAAAAGTATAATATAAGAGAATCCATACTATTAAGGATACAAAAATAGTATTATAATCAAAATTACATAAAATTAAAAGCAACACTATGAAAGTTGGTTAAAATGAATACAATTATTTACATTATATTCTTTTAGAAAAAACAATTGGTCATTACAAAATTGAGACAATAAAAATTTGTCTCTTTGAAATATATATATATATATATATATATATATATATATATATATATATATATATATATATATATATATATATATATATATATATGCAAGAATAATGTCGGTAAGAGATTAAAATTAATTTTAATATATATAATTTGTATTTTCAAAGGTATATAGCTATGTGAGAATTAGAAGACCAAATTATTGAATAATTTTTATAAAATAATTTTCTCTTTTTACTTCTTTATATTATATCAGACTCATATTTACTTGATCTTTTACTCTTCTCTCTATTTTCTGAGTTGTAAAATTGAGTGTGGAAAAAACGTAAATGTTGGGTACGAATTACATATGTGAATATGTAAAAAAGAATGTGATGAGTGATAAAATTCCAATGTGTCTTTGTTTGTGGTATAAGTGAGTTTCATTTTCTCACCTCCATGCATGTCTCCATGCACTTATGGCTTTCATTCATTCTTCTTCGTTCTTCTTGCTTGGTGTCTTTTTTTAAGTACACAATCCAATTACTATTTCTACTTTTGGTGCCTCTCTTGTTCATAATTTGGACCTCACCACTTCATTCTATATTTATTCATCTTTCTCAGTGGTTATTAAAATTGAAATTGATTTGTATCCGCACGATGTCATCATCCAAAAGGTTTAGAGTTTTAGTTTATTTGGATTTAATATAAACTAAAACGATCTGATTATCAAATTTAAGATTTAAAATACAATAAATACGAATAAAACCAAATTAATGATATATTTATTATTAGGCTTAATTATCATTTTGATATGTAAAAAATAATAATAATTTGAATAGTTAGATGGAGTAATTTAATCTATAAATATAATAAAAATTATTTTAATATGTATATATAAGTTGTAATTAAGCTTAATTACTAATTTGGTATCAAATTAGAGATGACAAAATTGAATCATTTTAAAAAATTGGGGACTAAATTGAATCAAACTTGTAAATAGAGGGACTAAATTGAAAACAACCAATGTTATCTTGACACATGGCACAATCGTGACCTGCCACGTGGCAGTACATTTTTTAAATAAAAAAATCTCAAATTGACATGTGTCACAACCATAAGATGACACGTGGCAGTTTAATTTTTTAAAAAAAAATTAAAAAAATTAAAAAAAAATTAAAAAAAATTAAAAATTCCACAAAATGACACGTGGCAGGTCAAGGAGACGGTGTTAAAGTTGACCTAACGGCAGTGACCAAATTGAACCTTTTAAAAAATTAGAGGACCAAATTGAACCAAAAGATAATAAGGGGACCAAAATGAACCAACTCAACAAATTAGAGAACCAAAATGATAATTAAGCCTTTATTATTATTACTATTATTTACTTTTGTTCTTTTTTAACTTTATTTTACTGAAAATATATTTTTAGACAAAATTTTGTATACTTTTTATTTTTTTCAAAACATAATTTTATATATTTTAATTGATCTCAAACCAATTGGGTTCGATTCAAATTTTATTTTCTTCCGGATATAATCCAAAACGATGTATTATCCATAAATTTAGATCTCAATATTTAATTGTAACTAAAGTGGGAACTACTAAATGTGTAGTTTGATTATATATTAAAATAAATAAATAATACACCTTTTGAAAGTACTAACTTTCTCTCAATGATTTTTGTTTTTTTATCAAAATTGAATTTGTTGAAAATTGACCGTAATGTCCCGATTGTTAAGGATCTGACCTGAATTCTAAATTCAGATTTAAAGATGGATAAATTATTCATGGACCAACTCAAATCCATGTGGTACCTACTTTTGGTTTATTGGAAAATTTTGAAGATAAAACAAATTTATTAGGTCAAGGCTCTTAGGAGGTTTTTATTTTATTAACAAATTCTTATAATTTAGTAAATATTGTATCTTATAATCATTAGATTTTTGGACAATTATTTATATCTTTGGACTTAGGGATATATGATGTATAACCTTTAAGACGGTAAATTAGAAGACAACTTTAAAGCTTAGGAACTTCAATTTTATGGCTAAAAGTAATGTTAACTTTGACTTAGATTATTCATTAGTTTTTGTTTTCTTTTTTAGAGCCCCAACTCTTGACTAGAACTCCAAGGTCTAGGGATTTGGATTTTCTAACACAAAGTAATGTTAATTTTGACTCAAATTATTCATTATTTTTTGTTTTCTCATTTAGAACCCTAACTCTTGACTAGAACAAAATTGACGTTCACTGTGGGATAAGTAAAACTTATCCTGCCTCCACCAAATAATCAAGTGAGATGTGTCCTGTTGTTAATTGGTGCACACATAATAGATTTTTTGATAGTTCTGACGAAATTCATGATTAGTATTGGTTCTAACATGATGGTAGTGAAAGATTGGTTTCACATGTATCAATTCTTTACAATACTTAAACTTAACCAAACCAAACACCACAACCACCTCTACATGAAACTCTCTCTATATCTAAGACTCCCATTTCACCAATCTTGTCATTGAGAAAACCGTAGAAGACCATTTTCTTTGAGCCACATCATATTGGTACAACCAACTCACTCATCCCTACCTTAAAAGAGCCAGATTTCAATATAAAATTTACCCTTATAATAAGTTTTTCATTTCTTAGTTGAGTTTTTTTGTGAAGCGAACAACCACATTACAAAAAGCAAACAAACAGTTTTTGATGATCCAAATATTTTGTAACCCAACTCAAGCCACCACAAGTTGGTGGATTAGTTTATCAATCACTTAAGGATGTTTTATTCTTCCAATTTATTTTATATATTTAATATAATACAATTAAAGTAGATTGATTTGAATCATTGTTTTATAGTAGTACAATCAAAATGTTTACCTAATTTACCAAACATTATTGTAAAGACAATATTTTAAAATTAAAGTATCAACTTACATAATTTGACCAACAAATAAATTAAACATCCAAACTAGTCAAACATTATTGAACAACATTCTAGTATTTAAAACAAATGAAGTTGTCAACCTACACAATTAGAAATAATAAATAGTTATAATAAAAAACATTTGAAAAATGGTAAAAAAAATCTTAAAGGATTGTTTTTGGTGGGTTGTTGGTTGAGTCGGTCGGGTCTAATTTGATCCATATTTAAAAAAGTTAAATTCTTCTCAACCCAACATACCTCAAATTCATGATCAACAATGTTGGTTCATGAGTTGAAATTCATTTCGACATCTATATTTATGAATATTGTTGGATTGCTTTGTTGGTGTAATTGACATATTGTCAATTTTGAAAAAAAAAATCTTGTTCCACCTCAAGAAATTTAACAAAAAGGAACAAATTGCATCAATTTTTAAAATTTGAGACTAAATTGAGACTAAAAAACATTAAAGAACCAACTTGATATTTTTTTTTTGTCGAAAAAATGGACCAAAAGAATAATTCAACTAAAATTTTGACACTCCAAAATATTGGTTGAAAATCCGCCACTATCTACCAAATAAAATAATCGATTACTCCTTATAATTTTTATAATTCCTATATTTTAAATTTTAATTTTAAACATTTAGTAGTTAAATTTAAACATTAAATAATTAATTCCAAAATCCAAAATTTAAATTTAAACATCTAAATAACTCGAATACAATGAATGAACAAAAATAATATAATGAAAACATTCGTACATTTACATTTTCGTTATTAAGATGTCAAAACACAATCACGATATTAATTTCAAAATTAAAATGGAAGTTTACACCATTAACCTCAATAGGGAACATTAAATCACAATATAATCGAATAGAAACCTCCTTTGTACAAAAAAAACTCTAAATAAAAGAACAATAGCCTATAAATTAAGGTTAAATCATTCCAGAGGTCCCCATTTTTGTAGTGAAATTTCAAGTAAGTCTCCCCATTTTTATTTGACTTAATTCAGTCCCTATTTTGGAAAATTTTTTACAATCAGTTCCTTTTCGTTAGTTGTACAGTAACAATGTTAATTATGTGTCACGTGTCAGCACGTGATTTTTTTATTATTTTTTTAACTTTTTTTATTTTTTTTAATTTTTAATTTTTTTTATAATTTAAAAAAATAAATTGCCCCGTGTCAATCTGACATTGTGCCACATGGCAGATACAATGTGATGTGGTAGTGACAATGTCACGTGTCACTATTGGATGTGAAAAGTCTCAATGTAGTCCCTGTATTTCTTATTTTGTCTCAATTTGGTCCCATTTTTTCTTAAAAACTAAATCAATTTCATCTTGTATCAAAAATATTTTTATACAAATTTTACAATGGTATTTTTATTATAATTGATATTTTTTGACAAAATTAAGTTTATTTAAATGTATATTTTGCATTGAACTTTATTTAAATATTGTTTCAAATATTTATATATCAATAATTTATAGGCAAATGTTAGAATTGTTATAAAAAAATTTAAAATTTAATATTTGAATTTATAAAGATTTTACCATAAATTAACTATGTGGGAAAACAAGTTTGTCGCATTTGTCACTATAAAAAAAATGAAAATATCAAAATTGCGAAATAAAATGATAACTAATTTTAATTATAAAAAATTATTAGTATTACAGTGATCAATTTAGATATTAGTTCATAAAATAAAAAATTATTGGTTATTAAAATAGTCAATATTGTGAATAAAAAATTATAATTTGTCTCTAATTTGGTCACTAATTAATTACATACTAATTCATAAATTAATTTCTTTGGTAGCAAAGTTCTTGGTAGTTAATATTTAATGACCAATTTCTTTTGGTAACAAAAATCTTGATAGCTAAATTTAGAAACCAATGTAGAGATCAATTATAATTTTATATTCAAAATAGTAATTATTTTAGTAACCAATAATTTTTCATTTTAATTTGTATGTGAATTAGATACTATGGTGACTAACAATTTTTTATCACTAAAATTATATATTATTATTGATTTTAATATCGTTAGTATTAATAAATATTTATTATTATTATTAGTTGTATTAGTATTTTGCATTATTATTATTTGTATTATTATTATTATGTTGGTATTTATATTATTAAAATTAATAATAGTAATATTTTTGTATAGTTTAATATTATAATTAATATTGATATAATTAGTTATATTTATTATAACATATTACTTAAATATAACAAAAAGAAAATGAAAATAATATTCTTTAATTTTAATCACTTTATTATAAAACAAATAATTATAATTAATTCCGTTCATATATTATATTTTTTAAAATATTATATTAATAATTATAACACTTAAATATAGTTAAATAAATAAATAATTTCTTTAAATAAAAATTTATTATATTAAATTTTTAATACAAATTACAAACAAGAAAAAAAAAACACCCGTGCACTCTAGCTATACATATAAAAAATTAAGTCTTGAAGTTGTATATGAAAACATTTGACACAAAAATTCAAATTTTACATCAGATAAAAAAAATCCCAACATAAATCTTAAAAAAAAAATTGAGACTATAAAATGTCTAACATAACCACAATTACTTCTAATTACAAAATTATCATTAATTATTTGTTAGCTTAAATATTTCGTTGTCAGATATTAAATTGGTGACATAATTAGCGTTTTTTTCACTAGCGTGATATTCTCAATATATTTCATCATAATAGTAGTAATTATATCAACACAAATAAAAATATTTTATTTTCAAGTAATATAGTTAATAAGAGCCATCAAACATCACCTTCTAAACTTACTCATGTTCGGTATTGTCATGATTCCTAATAAAACTTTATTTTTCTAACAAAGAAATAATAATAAATATAATTATATTATTAACATAAATTAAAATAGATATTAAAGTCATTACGTTTTGTTGTAATTGTTTTGATGTTATTTCAATACATTTGATCATAATAGCAGTAATTATATCGTCACAAATATTGAATTTTCAAGTAATGATTGAATTATCATAAAGATGGAACATAGTTAATAAGTGACATCAAACACCACCCTCATTTGGTATCGCCATGATTCCTAGTAAAACTATTTTTCTAATAAAGAAATAATTAAGAATAAATAATTATATTATCAACATAAAATAAAGTAAATTTTAAAGTCATCACTTTTTGTTGTTATTGTTTTCGAATAAATTAAATTAATTATGTATAGTGGATGACTACTCATTAGTCAATTTGTGGAACCCAAAGCCTTTTACTTCACCAAAAACAAGAGCATCGAATACACCTTCTTCTTTTTTTTCTTAAAAATGAAATCAATTATTAGAACATATTTATCACTAGGCAATGCAAAAGTAAGTGATTTCTCATTATATTTCAAAAGAAATTGGTCAAACAAATGATAGAGTTAGATGGGTTAAATCTTTTGGGTTAAATACTTCATTAAATTGAGAAATAATGAATATATTATTATTAAATATTTTTAGTTTTAGAAAAATTATGATATTTGTTTCAACATACTTCTCTTTAATCACTTCTAGCATACACCAACATAAAGATTAAAAATAAACGAGCTTAAGAAAAGAAAATTAAATTACTTTAAATTTAAATTTAAATTTAGTTCATACACAAAAAATTTAAGAAAGTTATTTGAAATAACTTCTACAAACATACATATATTGTTATTTTATAAAAATTTTGGAAATTTTGATTTTAATATCTTCTTAAGTTTCTATAAAAGAAAATCCCCTTTTCATTGCCAATAGTATCTACCTTGAACATGTTGATAATGAATTGGGAAGAAACGTTATTCTATTCAAAAAGTCAAGTCGTGGAAAGATGTTTTAGTATTGATCCTAAATTTTATTAAAATAATCTGTTACAATGTTCATTAGCTTTTCTTTGTTTGACAATTAGACTATGCATATTATTAGAAATAAAACACGAACATTGTCAAATCAATATTATCTTTTAAGAAAAAAAAAAGTGAATATTTTCCTTTTTTTTAAAATTCCGAACCATATACTTTCTTATAATTTTAAAATGTAAATTTTGCTCACTTAGAAAATTAAATTTGTCTAATCAATCTTACATCCATATAGTGAGATATAATAAGTTGAACGAATTAGAAATGAATTAAACAGATTAGTGAAACAAAGATATTCATTCACTAATCAATTTTTGTTTTCGGAAAAAAACCACCTAACTCTCTAAACTTTCAATAAAGTTGATAAAGTTCATCAAACTCGTAATAATGGCGAAGAAATACGTAAAATGTAAAATGCCACGTGACAATGAACTTGGATTTTTTATTTTTTTTTTAACAAAACAAGCCAATTAAAAGAAAAAAAGACACACATAAATGGTTGTAATTAAATCTTTAGGCTAAAGATCTTCCATCAATTAAATTTAAAATATATAAAATATTTTGGATTACGTTGAAAGTCTCAAAATACATAGATGTATTACCGTGAAAGAGACGTTAAAGATCAACATCTACTAATAATAAATAAGATAAATTTAAAAACATAAATAAATTCAAATTTTATTTTATAAAATTGAAATAGTTTAATACTTTACTATTTGAATTACTAATTATATATATTTTATTTAAGCAAACCATATTTCACAACCCAAAAATACATTTTCTTATTAATATAAACCAAAACCCTAATAAGAAAGTGTATTGTGTGGGTTTAGGGCACAATAATAGGATAAAGAAGAACCATTTTATTTTCTTTTCTATTCGTTGTTGTTTGTGAAATGTAAACTTGTTGAAAATGTTACGAGAATCACGAGAAGTGATCGATGATGCCCACATATTCTGTCACATTCACATTCAATGATATTTTAAGAAAAGTCTTTTAATAATGGCACCATTTTAATATTTCGCGTCTTCAACGCTGTCAAAAATTCAATTTTTTAAGTGTGATAATTGTTAATATTTTTAAAATCCATATGAACAAAGTGTTAATAAAATAAAATAAAATAATCATAACAATTAAATAATATTAAAAATATATTATCATGATTTTATGGATATATATATATATATATATTATTTTTATGATTATTATTATTATTGGTGTTGTTTTAATTAAATATTAAAAGATAATTTTGTGAACAAGATTATGAGTTGAATGTGGTCCTAGGTTTGCCTTTGTCATTTTCAGGGAAAATGGATGAAGCTTTCTCAAGTCCCCAACAACTGGAAGATTTGGCTAAACTAGATGTGGTGGGCCCCACAGATTCTATTGTTGAGTGGGCCCCATATGGGTGTTTCATTGACATGACATAATGGTTTGATTTATGGTTTTTTTTTTATTCAACAACTTCATTTCCACTTTTATCAAACACCTTGATTGGTACTATTAGTGTGAGGTTTCATCACAAATATCTCAAAGAAGAATCAATGAAAAGCACTTTGGGTTACAACCATAATCCATGGTCAAAAAACACACATGAGAAAAGAACAAAACTTTTTTTTTTTTTTTTTTCTTTTTTTACCTTTTCTTTTAATTAATCCCTTTTGGGATCAAAACTTACTCATTCTTAACCTTATGTGTGATACCATATTGGCAAACATTTATGATCTTAGGTTCATGTGTCACACATCATAACACCCACCCTATCTTACACACTTCATATATTATTATTATTAATAAATAATTTTTTTTTATTTTATATGTATTTCTTTTGTTATAAATAGTTATTTTAGTTATAAACAGTTAAAATTTCAAAAATTTCATTTAAAGAATAAAATCAAAAAAATAATTATTTTAATTTAAATTTTTTTTATTAAGAATAAAATTGAAAAATAGAATGTGTACATTAAAAGGTTGATTTTTTTTATTGTTTTGTAAGCGTTAAATGTTAAGAATAAAAATAAGATTTTTACTGGAATCCTGTCTATGCTCACTACGCACATGGTTAAGCACTGATGGACCACGCGTGTTTAGATATTATTTACTTTCTGGTCTTACCATAATAATTATCACATAAAAAATATCTTAGTTGGATTGTTAGGGCTATTTATTTAATCAAATTATTAAAATGAATTATGATGCGGTTTTCTGATTCTTCTGATTTAACCATAAAAGTTGTGGTCTATATTATTTAATGATTTTATTATACAGACAAAATTTTAATCAGTATTAGGTATCATATCATTCATCACTCATTTTCTAAATTTCCATGATCAAATATAATCACGATTATTGTAATTATTATTTTGTTCCTCTTTACTTTTTTTAATTTGATTTTGGTGTTTTTTCTGTCACACTTTCACTACTCATATTTTAAATTTTAACAATTTCATTTGGAAAATATTTGTATATTTGTAATTTAAAATTTCATGTACAAAATATTTATCTAATTTAATATAAATCAATGTATAATTAAAACTATCCTCTGACTTTAAAAAGTTTGTTTCCATAGACAAATTTAAGAAAACGGATACGAGAAAGAAAAACACAGAAATTGAAAAATAATAAAAATATTAAAAACAAAAAAAGGACAAAATTTGTATAACGTATTTTCTTTGTATAGATTTAAAAAGAAAATTTTACTGAATATAAGGACTTAAAAATATATAAAAAAATTAATTTTACAAGTAAAACTTGATTATTTTACTTTTAAAAGATCTAGCTATAAATAAATAAAAATTAATTAATTAATTTTCTTTCTATAAAAGGTACCACATATTTGAAAAATTTGAAATGAATGTTTTGCCAATAAGAAATGAGTTAAAATACCCAAATAGGCAAAAAGGATGTGAATGTGACATGATTATTTATCTTGAGTTTTATGCAGGATTGTATATGGTTAGAATTTATTTTTAGTGTTTGAGTATAAGATGAGAATTATAGTTTGAATAAATAAACAAAATTTGTTGCGTGCTATCAATTTTGTATTATTTGAGACAAATTAGTTCAAGTTGTGGCTATTTGAAACAAAATATTTAATGTTAGTTTTGAGCTTGGTGTGAATAGAAATAGCTATGATAAGATTGAATTGAAATGAGTGAAGAATGACATTTGAGAAAATTGTAGATTATATTGATCATTTTGAGTTGTTTGAAAACTATATTTGATAAAGTAAATTTGGATGAAAAGTTTGAAAATTGATTTGTTCTACTACATGAGTTTGATTTTTTGATATTTTTTTCTCAAATGAAGAATTTTTTTTATCAAGCGAAAATAGAATAAAGGATCCAAATCTTATTATTAGCTCTATTTTCACTCGAGTAAAAATAGAATTGAAAATCAACCTTACTTTCAATCTTGTTTTTGTTCAAATTAAGATTTTTTTTTTCTTAAACGAAAATTAACATTATAACTCAACCCCAATTTTTGCCAATATCTTAATAAAAAAAATTCACTCAAGTGAAAATATTTTCAATCAAGCTAAAAAAATAATTTCTTTTAGTCTCTTTAACTTATTGAATATTAAGGTTTTTATATATACAAAATTAAAATTAATTTTTGTATTTTATTGATTTGTAGTATTTTTTAAATGAGTTAAATTGTATGATAATGCTTATTAAGATCAATGGAATTTGTATGAATTTGGGGTTATAGATTTGGAATGATGTGTTAATCATTATTTGATTGTGTATTGACTGATATCTATATTTCATTGATGATCTATGTCACATAGATTAAGATATCAAGTGGTGAAAAACCAAGAAAGGAGTTTTTATACACAGTGACATGTGTAAATATATGAAATTGAGTTGTAATAAACTTACTTTAATTCATTATTTTTAGGTTCGTTTGTAAATTTATGTATTAGTTTAAATAAGAATTGGTCTCTGGTGGAACATATTTAATATAAATCTTTCAGAAGATGTCAATCAATATTTTATTTGTGGAATATCCTTTGATGTATAGATTTATGTGTAGTTTATGTGTGTGTGTTTTTCTTTTTTTAATTATAGTTGGATTGGTCATGATGCTAATAACTAAGTTCTCATTAAGTACATTTTTCTTTTGTTAAGAATATTTGTACAAGTGCAAGAACAACATCTATGTATAATGTACGTGTGTATGTGTATTTCGTTTATGTTTTAAGTTAACAAACTTTCTGTAAATTATGTTATATGTTTTATGATCTCCGAAAGTGTTACACCTCTAAAAATATTTTAAGCTTTTATCTTTTCAAAATATTCAATCTCCGTTATTCTGATAAGAGATGATGACTTTTTAACAATTTAAAAGACTAAATTTTTTATATATCTTTTATTTAAGGACAAAATTTAATAGGAATTTAAGCTTTAGAATTATATGATTAAAAATAATCAAAGAACAAACATAAATCATAATTAAATATGAGTTTTAATTAAGATTATACATCTTATAAACTTAGATATTTCTTATGTTTTTTATTAAAACATTTCGATTGTAATGTCCCAATTTAGTTGAATAATTTAAATAAATAAAACGTTGCATGTTTATAGTATAAAATAGGACACCAACATAAAATATATTTAGAATTAACCTTTTTTAGTTATCCCACATTATACTGGAATGGAAACCTAAAGACACAGCACAATGTTCAGAATATAATCTAAACACAAATTAGATTAAATTGGAAATTTTCTCAAAGAATAAGAAACTGCAAGATAACAGTACACAAGAAGAAAGACTCAACAATGAGCAATAAAGGATCTAGGAAGCCTAACTACATCGCAGCCTCCCCGCCAACATCACGATCACCAAGAGTCTCCACGTCTGCTCCCACCAAAGATTTGGTGATCATCGCAAAAGGAAAAAGCCAAAGAAGAGAACAAACACAAAGAGAAAAGATAAGCTATAGTAAAATATTTAACATGTTATTGAGCAAGCAGATTATAAAATAGGTTATAGATAAGCAAAGCAATAAGCACCCAAAACATGTGAAAGCAAACAATTAAAGGACTCTCTAACTCAATATTCAGATCATACTTTTGATATAGAATTCTAAAGGAATTATGCACCTGTGATGGTTTCTAAACTCTGCAGAGTCTAGACGCAAGGGGTTATCACCCAACCACACACAAGGTTAATCGTCTAATGTCTTGGGCCCAATATCTCCCAAGACTAGGACCTCCTGCCACTCTCACCATATAAATTATTCTACTCTATGTGAGCGTGAATAATTTTTAGAGTTCATGATACCTTCCTTTATCTAGACATCTCCTATATCAAGGTATACACTAACCACCATCACCAAGAGTTTCCCTTGAAACTCTTTTACGAACAAAATCCATATGTCACATCAAGCATTCAATTCTCATGCCAAACCACCATCAATCAAACAAGTCATGTTTTCCATTTCATACTCAACATAATAAGATTTCATTTAATCTCATACTTTATAAATGCATACCATGACATACATATATCACAAAATAGTATTCATCCCAAATAAAATGAGTGCCAACATTTAAGTACCTTCAATTCCATACAATCAAACACAACACACAACCATAATTCTTACACCAAAATTCCTTAGTAAATTTATTATCACAAAACCAAAATCACAGCAGTAATGTGTGACACATTTCTCAAGCTACAAACACCTAATCGACGATCCAACCGGTCAAACCACAAAATAGCATGTTATGAACCAAATGTCCAAATTTGAGCTCAATCCAACGGTTAATGAGTCGGGAAAGTCAATTTTATTAAAACTGCGCATATCAGAAAAATGACACAGTCGCCCAACGACCAACCACTCGTCCAGCGACTACCCGACGCTTCCAGAATACGAGAAATAACGTCAAATATCATAGTTCATGAATATTTGAACTCCTAACTTGGAAATACACCCGATCTTGACTTATATTCCACAAAATACTAATCAAACTTAGCCAAACGAAATAGGAACAAGCAAAACAACTTAAAAAAAAGTGAAACCCTAGCTTTCCTTACCTGAGAAAAAGAGGGCTAAAGGAAACGAGAGCCCTAACAACAACTCACACAACACCATGATAGATTAAGAAGCTGTAACGTATCTGGGGTACATGAAAAAAAACTATTAGAGCAACCCCAAATTGGACCAACACTACTAAGCAGAAAAGGAATGGGACAAATACAAAGCTCAAGTATTTTACTTACTTGGAGAGGACTTTAGACTAGCTCTGAGGAACACTCTAGTTGTGCCCTAGCAGAGTTGCGGCTTAAGAGTTGGAGGAGGGAGGGGGACTGTTTTCTGTAAAATGAGACAGAATGAAGAGTGAAGACGGTGAGGGGGTCCTGGGATCCAAAGTGGACTGGTCTTAGACTCTCGAAAAGGCCAGACCCAACCCCTTCTTAGGACAGAATGTAAAATAAAAAAAAAAAAGGATCTTACGGTTGATTTTTTTTCCAACTATCCAATTTTATTTTTTTAGACCATGTCATCTCATCTTCAACTTTGTCAATTAATTTACTTCTTTTCTTTTCAATCATCTCAAATTCGGTGGTCAATTTATTCATTTCTCTCTAAGAAAATTAAAGAAAAAAGTTATTAATTAACAAATTGAAGATAGAAACAAAAATAATCATGTAATCCATTAATAAAAACCAAACGACGAGATATTTAAATAAAAATGAAATAAACTAAATACTTAAACATAAAAAAACTATAAATAAATACTAAAAGTGTATAAAATATTTAAATTTTAATTAAGAATAAAAGGTGCAGTTTCCAATACACTTTTAATCATAACTTACATTTACAAAATTGAATTAAAAGATGAAAATATTTTGAAGTTAGTTTGGCACGACCTTTTCTTCAGCACGATGCATGATTTGACCATAAGGGAGTAAATGAGGGACATGGAATCAATTCTGAGCAGTGAGAGAGAGATTTGAACTTTGAAGAATTTTTTTATAGTAAAAGTGACATATACAGTTACCAACATCGATAACAGGAGCTAGATTTTCTGTTCATTGAAATTTAAAGGTTAAATGCTTCTTCTTTATTAAATTATTTTTGAGTATATTTAAAAGATAATAATATTATGACTTTATTTATTAATTTTAATATTTTATTTTTTAATGTAGTGTAGTGTGAATTATTGATTGATGTATTATTATTTTTATAAAAAAAAATTAAAGTATAATTTTTCATATTAAGTTTTTCAATCTTAAAAATAAAACTAGTTTTCAAGTTTGTGTAGATATTTTAGGAGGGTAAGGAAAATTGTTCAGTTTTACTTCTCCAAATTCCGGAAAAATGTGTTCAGGTCTCTTCTAATTTTTACATAATTTACCCATGTATTCATTATGTTAGAAATGAATAAAATAAAAAATTACACAATTATTTTCTGATTTATTAAAAATAATATTGATAAAAAAAAGGAACAAAGAAAGAATCCGATAATTTAGCTCAACCGGAAAAACGGTAAAAAAACTTTGATTTTTTTTTTATTAAAAATGCTATTTTTTTTTCTTTAAGAATTAAGTAAGAAATAGATTAAAAGTTAAAAGTAATCAAATTTTATCTTAAGGGAAGGAACATATTTTATTATGAAATTATCATGCAAAAATGAAACTAACAATTACAATGATGTTACTTTGTTTTAAAGATTGTCTTGACTTATAATAATTGCGACCATTCATTATTATATTTTTCTAATTCATCTAAAGATTGTTATTATAACTTGAATTTATGATAATTAGCAGAAACTCACGCTGGTTTTAATTACATGACTTTACACACAAAGATGACTTCATCACTTAGTTGTTAAGCATAAAACCAATTATATGCAAACCAGAGCACCAAGAAGCACATTGATTTTAAGTGGTGTTTAGAGTAAACACACAAAAGTGACATCATATTCCAATTCAGCATTTAATCTTGATTATATATTGTATTCATGTTATACCTTTCATCACATAATGACGCTTTCAACAAAACATTAATTATTATATTTTTACTTTATTTCTAAAGTAATTATTGTATCTGTTAGTAAAAGTAATAACATTTTATTGCATAGATTTTGTTATCTAAATAAAACAATGACTTAATTAATGTTTTGTAGGGAGTAAAAGTGATTTTAATGAAAAGATTGAAGACGATCTTTTTTACTAAATTCTTTTTTAAAATTTATCATGAATGAAAGTTAATCGATGAACGAAATTTAAGTATGAGTATAAGTCTCACATTAAATTAAAAGGAGAAAGTTGAACATCGTATCAAAATGAAGACTCATAAACATATTTCTTTAAAGTTTTAGATTAAAAGTAATGTCAATCCTTTATATATAGGTTAAATTTAAATCTTATTAGTGTTGTATTTCTCCGATGATCCTCTTTTAAAATACCCGATAAATAATATTATAATCATAATTATTAGAATCTATACATATGTAATTTATGGTAATGACATGAAGTTGTTGGACATTTCATTTTAGGAGACACAAAGTGGCATTACTGAAGCCATTTGTCTGGGAAAAAGAAGCCTCCCCAAGGATATGGAATCATTATGGTGGGCATTCAAAACCCTCATTTTGGACCAAATCATTTAGTCTACACAAAGTATCTTTCCACCATGTTCTTTTTAAAGTTAATTGATCTTTTGCAATTTCAAGAAAAAATATAGGAAAAGATAAACATAACATTATAAAGAAGATGTTGTGAAATGTATATATATAGAGAAACTCATATTTAAGTTAAAAAATAAGAGTAAATAAATAAGAACTAAATTTTAAAATTGTTTGATATGATATGTGAAAGGAATGCATATATTATAATGTAATGCTAATATTTTTGTTGATCAGTGGAATTAGGCCATTAAAAGTAATTTTTAAATCTCTCAAGAAGTTTATGGCTTTGAATCTATTTAAACCAATGTTTGGTTTAATATTTTGTCACATTTAAGCTTCTTAACCTTTATAAAACTGAATGTATGTTTTGGTAAATATTTTTATATCAAAAAAAATTCTTAAATAATAATCAATTTTAATGATAAAATATTATTAGTCATTATTGTAATCAATTTACATACTAATTTATAAAATAAAAACTTATTAGTTATTAAAATAGTCACAATTATGAATAAAAAATTATAATTGATCATCAAATTAATCATTAATTAGTTATAGACTAATTTAAAAACTAATTTATTTGTTCGTCAAAACTGACTAATTTATAAACTAATTTATTTAGTCGTCAAAACCGAGATAACTAAATTTTAGAGACCAATTATAACTTTTTATTCATAATAGTGACTATTTTAGTAACCAATAAATTTTATTTTGTAAATTAGTATATAAATTAGTCACTATAGTGACTAACAATTTTTAGTCATTAAAATTAATTGTTTAGTGCACATTTTTTTCAACAACTTTCACTAAGGTAAATGAATCATTAAAATCGATACCCTTAACTTCCTTATCAACTCATTGAAGAAACGTTTTAGTATACGGTTATTCAAAAATGGCCATTTTCTCTTGTAAAAAGCATAGATATTCATCCTTAGCAAGATCTTCGAAAGATACAACCAAATTCGAATCTCAAAAATTGAGTGACTATAAAAAAAAGTATCATTATTTGAATTCGTAAACATTTAGAAGCAAAGTTATCACACTTCAGAGTCTATATAGACTTATACGAGTGATGTAGACTTAACTTGTAGACCTCATTCATAGACTTATGAGTGTCAAGAAAATAATAAAAATAAATATTAATAATTGTATAAGAATAAGACAAAAATATAGATAATAAAATATTCATCAAGTCAAACAAATAATAAAAACAATATTATAGAATTATAATTGAAGAAAGAAATAGAAATAACATGGGTTGAGCCATGCAGAGTGTTGTCCTTAAAGAGAACAAACCTCCATTGTACAGGCAAAACAAAATTATATGTCTTTCTCTTCCAAAATATTTGTCAAGTTGATCAAGTACAGTAAAGGATCTCTGAACCTTATGAATACTAATATCTTAAAAAACAATATAGAGCAGAAGAATGAAAACACTTTCTATGCGTTGATATGTTTGTTATGTATTTTTCTCATGCAAATAAATGGTATTTATAGGTAGAAGAGAAAACTTAGGAATCAATTGTAATAAATCTAATTTTAAAATAAAGTCATTTATAATCAATAAAATAAATGTAAAAATCATTTATCCATAAATAACATGTATCTCTAAAACTTATATTGCATAGAAAACATTAGTAACAGTAGGATTTTATTTTAATTATTTATTTTTTAAATAATATTAAATATTTCCAATACATAATTTAAAAAATAAAATAAAACAAAATATATCATCTTTTAAAACAAAATAGTATTTCATCATAAGGAACCTTTTGGGTTTGAGCCTCACACGTAGTGCTTATAAATTTTTACCTGAGAAAATGCAGAAACTTAATCGTCTTGAGCTAATCCCATATAATTGGGTTTTAGTAAATAACACATACAATATCGATATTCATTTTAGGTTATAATCAGTGATTGCACATTAGGCCTTTTGCATGTATCTCGTTTCATGAATGTCATTTAGAGAATGAGACTTACTCATATCTCACAATGGCGGATCCACCATCATCACACTTATTAGGTAAACCCTTAAACGGTGGTTTGTGACTCACCCTTACAATAATTGTCATTGGGGTTTATTAAGAGGTATTAAAAAAGCAAAATAATGTACATACCACAATTTTATTATTACCACAATATATAGTACACCTCACTGTAGGAATGAGACATAACATTATTAAAATATGTTGTTGTACTTTAGTCAACAACAACTTCGTTATTACCATTGAACTCCACTCCATACAATCACCATTCATGTGGAGATGGGTGTCCATTGTTGCAACTAACTTATGGTCTTTTATCTCATTGCCCTTGACAAATCAAGTACTTATTGATGCATAAACTCTTTGGAAGCAAATTCGCAATATTTTTTTTCTTACCTAACAAAGTCAAGAGAAATAACACCATGAGTATTAAGTTTCTAATAGATTTATGCCTCTCTCTCTCATATGCCTTCTTTTTAATTAGCATTTCTGCTATAAACTTTACATATAACAACTTTGTTGTCACAATGCATTAAAATAGATGATATAGTTTATTTTAAAAATTTTTGCCTCGGTAGTGGTAGTATCCAAAGCAATAATCTTTGGTTACATGGTATATCATTAAACAAAAATTTGTTTAGCAGATTTTCATGATATTACAGCTCCACCCAAAGTAAAAACATTACTAATAGCCACTCCCATAATCTCATAGTAGCGGAAGGGTTGAAGAATAAATCTGAGTGTGATTTCAATATCACATCCATATAAAGAACACATAGAACATAGAAACCCCCTCTTTTTTCTACCTCTAAATCAATAGGTAAGATTTAGTTGGTGACATTACAACCAACCAAATATGTTTTTCCAGTCAAAACATTCCACATCAAATAAAAGTTAACTTTTTGATAGAGCATGCATAAAGCATCCAGAATCCAATTAGGTACATTCTTATCATCATTAACAATCAAGGAAGAAAAATCACGTAAATTGACAACAAAAGAAAGAAAGTTCCAATCAGCACCTGTCCAAGCAGATTTAACAACTGAAATTAATTTGATCCTATCAAAGTAAGGTATTATTTCCAATTTAGATATACAAATGTCAAAACATAAATGATCTTTCCAAAAATTAATATTGTCTCCCCTACAAAAGTCCAAAAATTATTTTGATAAACAATATCATATGCATCCTTAATACCATGCCAAATAGAGGACAAATTATAGTAAAAAAAATTGATACTTTGATTTAAGAAAACTAAGCCTCGTTAGCTTTGCCCAAGTCATCTTGCCTCAAGAAAACTCCCAAGCTAAACTCAACATATAGGTTTTAATTATTTTTCAACTAAATATTAGTAACATGTAAACCACCATTCACTTTAGACTCACACAAAACAGACCAATTAATTGCAAACAACCCTCATTTTTGTGTATAACCAATTTACATTAAATTTTGAATCCATTATTATTCTACTTCAAGAAGGAGCTTAATTGACCTTTTATAAACATGGAAGTTAAGAGGTAACAAACCAATAATTATTGAGTTTACCAACTTAATTCTCTCTGTCATGTTAAGCAACTTTCATTTCCAAGAAGTGAGCTTAGTAAGAATATTATCAACCAAAGGATGAAAAAAATTTAGCCTTAGGAGCTCAAAAAAATTAGCACACCCAAATATTTAATGAGGTAGGTATAGTTACTACAAGAAAAAAATTGCTTAAGCAATCTAACAAAAGAAGAAGAAGCACTAGTAGCACAAAAATGCTTTTAAAAGGACCATCTCACTGATAGGAAAAGTATCATACTAAAAAAAAAAATTCTCAAATTTTGGAGTGTTTTAGTATCTTCTCGATAAAATACAAAAATATCATCGGCATATGAAGTATGAAAAGAAATATGCACCCCGTCATAGAAAGCATAATATTCTTAGAAATGAGATTCAAAATTACTTCATGTAAGCCTTTGTTTTTCAGCTCTTAAGTGTGTGGGCCTGGCCTTTTCGTAGGCCCAAGGCCAGCCCACCAAGGAACCCCAATACTTTGCTCAGCCACTCACATTCTCCGTTGTCATCTTTTCAGAAAAAAAATCAGTTCCTCTCTTCCCTCTCTCTGGTGTTGAAGCAGGAGCTCTGTTAGGGTACAATTGGTTTCCCTCAAAGAGAATCAAACTCACTTCATGTAAGTTAGAATCGTAAACTTGAGCTCTTATTGATTCCTTTTCTTTTCTTAAGTGGTCTTGTGTAGGCTCCGTTCCTAACCTCGTCCTCCATCCTTGTCTGAAATATTTCCCAGCTTCTTAAAAAAAAATTGTCCTGGTTTGAAGTTCCCCCTCCTACGTGTTCTTTCCCCTAAGCTCAACTCTACTTAAGGTAAGGGAAGCTAAGATTTTGGTTTCTTTTTAGTATTTGTGCTTATTTCTGGACTGTATTGTGCCGGTAAGGCTTGAATGTTGTTGTTGGGTGTATGGAAATGATTTGTGCGTGTTTATGTTTGGTTGAGCGAGTTGTGCATGTGCCAACAGGTGAGAAACCTGCTAATCTCGCCCAAGCGAGTGACCCTCGCCTAAGCGAGAGTAGCGGGGTCTCGCCCTGGATTTCATCTTGAGTTGCCGCCTAGGCGACCTGTGTTACTTTTGAGCGAGATGTAGTCTCGCTTAGGCGAGATGCTGTCGCCTGAGCGAGAACTCGCATGAAAACTTGCAGTGGCCACTGTTGGGCTCTCGCTTAGGCGAGAAGGGGGTCGCCTGAGTGAAAGAAACCCTTTCGCTTGAGCGAGAACCTTTAGTTTGGGCGAGAATCCTCAATAGGGGCTGCTGTGTTGGCTGATGCTACTCCATGCTTGTGTCAATTAATTTCTTTGCTCATAGTATGTGACTATGCTTAGTATGTGTACTTGAATGGGACAGAAATGAAAGTGTTATTTTGTATGATCTATGATTTTGATGTTGGATGGTGTATTGGTATGCATGTGATGAGCATGAGTTGAGAAACATGATATCTTTGAGGATGGAAATACCATGGAATTTGGGTGATGAATAGGCATGTGAAATGTGTTGGGAAGTAGTTTCATGGGAAACTCCTAGTGATATTTATGTATATATATGTGCATGCCTAGTGTATACCTTGATATAGGAGATGTCTAGATAAAGGAAGGTATCCTGAACTCTAATAAGCATTCACGCTCACATAGAGCAGAATAGTTTATGTGGTGAGAGTGGCAGGAGGTCCTGTGTGTGGTTGGGTGATAACCCCTTGCGTCTAGACTCTGCAGAGTTTAGAAACCAACACCGGTGCATACTTCCTTTAGAATTCTATATCAAGAGTATGATCCGGATATCGAGTCGTAGTAACTTGCATTTGTCTGCTCTCACATGATTGGAATGTTTATGAGTTAATTGTTAATAACCTGCCTTGCCTGGTACATGTTTCATAATATGTTAAATATATTTTCACTAGCTTACCCTTTCGTTCTCTATGTTCTTGAATTGCTATCTCTTTTGCGATGATCACCTCTTGGTGGTAGCAGATGAGGCAAATCCTGGTGGTAGATCTGATAGGGGCAGCGGTGCTGTTTGGCTGGACCCGTTTCTCGTGGCTCTTAGGAGTGATGTCTTGGCCCTAGAGCCTTTATGAAACTTTCTTGTTCTAGGAGCAGTCTCTTTTGAAAAAATGTCAAATTCCTTCGGTTTTATGTTTGATTTAAGGCATTGTGGTTCTACCTAAGACTTTTTGCATGTTTATGGATGACTGTAACAGTGAGTTCCTTAAGTATGTTTTATTCTGGTTGCTCTGTTTATTTCTATAACTATGTGACGTTTTTATTCAGTAAAATTATTCTATTTAAAATGGGATGTCACATTTCACCCTCTTCAACAAAAAATAAAATAAAATAAAGGTGAAAGATGATTCCAATTTTAATAACTTATATTCACTTCTATAATAACATACAAAAATTACTTCATTATTGTTTTAATTTGTTCGTTCTAAATTAAATTATGTCTCCAATTTTTGTTTGATTATTTTTAATTCATTGTGATAATAGTTTTAAAATACTTTTAATGTAATATACAACTCCAAATTAAATAAATATTTAAATTAGAACATATATTAGTTGAATTTTATTTTATTAAAATGAAGTTGATAATTTAATTTGCTAAATACTTGAAAAAAGTAAAAATTCAGTTAATGATTTAACGGTAAATAACGTACTATGACAAAACAATTTGGTCATTACACGATAATCTTAATAGTCTTATCTTAAGATTTTAACTAAAGATAGTATATATTTCATAGACAAACAAATATAGATGACCTTGGTTTTGATCATAATAAATAGTATAAATAGACTAATTTCTTTATTTTAAGTTTTTTTATTATTAAAAGTAACTATAAGATCATAATGTAAAATATCTATGTCTAACATAATAAGATGATCTAAAATAAAATAACACTTGTCTCTAATGTTTACCATTCAGAAATTAGTTAGTCGTTTAAAAGATAATTGAAATACACCATTTCTATTAACATGATAATGGACAAGTTTTTTTTTTTTATATATTTAAATCAATTAATGAGTAAACTCAACTCAAATCCACTTATATTTAATTGCACGTCAATATTATACAAATCTAAATATTTTATCCAATAAAAAGTGAGACTCAATTTAACATCTCAAATCATCAACTATTAAAGTAGCCAAAATTAATTTAACATGACACTAAGAAAATTAAATTAGATAGACTTAAAAAAAAAAGAAAAAAGAAAAATAAATAATATAAATTTAGATGAAAAATGATTGAGAAAATAAAACCCTAGAAAAAAAAAATTGAGTAGACGCTCTTTTCATTATTGGATCAAATCCGATCCGTTTTATAGTGATGGTAGAGTTTGTTTAGTATAAGTTGGTATCCTCCTATGATTGTTGTGGGTGGTGTTATTAGAGACAACAAAAGAGTTTGGGTCATTGGTTTTGCTTATAACACGGGCATGGAAGATACTTTTAAAACTAGGTTGTTTTCTAGGTTCTCCTAGGTTGGTACCTGTCATTCATATACTTTGGAACCTACCCTATCACTATGTTATACCATTCATGTCATATGTATCACAAATTATGTTCTACAATTGGTCAACATTATATCTATATGTTACCTAGTTTTGTCTCTTTCTTTTTGTTTCTTAATTTCCAATGCATGCATATATTTACACTTAGTAATATTAACCTACAAACATCGCAATATGCTATTTTTATAAAGTTGGAGGATTCCTAATGTTTATATATCAATACCATGGAAAATAGTTTATAATATATATATATATATATATTTATGTATATTAAGCAATATATATAGGACAGATTGAGACTTCAAGAAGAATGATACATATGTGAAAGATTGCTATTTTTTATTTTTTATATTTTATAAAACAGGGTTTCTTGCTCAATTTTTCAAAAAAATTTCTTCCATGTTGGTATTTATCATATGAGATAAAATTTCTATAATACTTTCAAATTCAACATTGTAAAACTGTAAAACATATTTCAGGAAGGGCACACCAATATTGAATGAATATATAGAGTACTTATTCCTATATCTATAAATCTAAATCATTTCTACAAACGTAATTTAATATATTGAATTACTTCTTAATATTCTTAATTAATATAATATGTTAAATATAAGGCGCCCAAGATTTATAATATTACACGTTTTTTAAAGTTAAAAAAATAAATAAAAAGATAAATATGACAAAATATATTTTAAAAGCTTTTGCTGGAACAGAATGAACAATCAATAGAGAAAAAAAAGTATTAAAGCAAACAAGATCAAAGGAAAACATCACCTTTTACATAAACATTTAAATAAATTTTAATTTATATAAAATAAGAAAATACACTAAAGAATGTGGTGGAAGAAAAACATTGTAATGTGAAATTTACAATAATAAAAAAAGAAAAATATATTTTGACAAAGTTTAATATGACAAATTTTAAATATCTATAAATATTTGGTTTCGGCAAAAGGAATCTTAAAATTTGATTAATTTATTTTTGTAATTTTTATACAAAATAAAAAATTATTATATTTAGTAATTTTGTCAAATTTATCAAAAAAAAGAAATTGTCAAAAAATGTTTTTGTAAGAAAAAAAAGGTAGGTGGGATTTGGCATGTGTGTGGTGTGTAGATATATAGATGTTAGTATGATGATGAAGAAAAGTGGACATGTCAACTCAATTATAGGATGCCAATAGCTGTCACATTGCAACATCCCATGTTTTGCTGCTTCTCACATGTCTAAATACTACACATCTTTTTCCTCACAAACTAACCTATACTCTCTATAAATCTTTAATAATGTTTAGTTTATAATTTTATAATCAAAAAAATTGCATAATGGAGTAAAATAGTTTATATTATCATTTTATTATAAATTGTACTGCATTAATCGATTCACTCAGTTATATGAATAGACTTATTTAGTAAATATGAAAAGCGGTTCACTTTCTTTTCAATATATTAAAATTTCATTTTGGTCATCTAATTTCTAATAACTTTTATTTGATTCAATTTAGCTTTTTAATTTATAAAAATATTTAATTAAATTATTTTCGTTATATGATATTACATATGATTTTTTAAAAATTTATACATCAAATTATTACATTTAAAATATTCAAATATTCATATTAATTTTATTTTTTAAAATAAAATGAATAGATATATAAATTTTAATAAAAAATCTAATGAATCTAATGGAAAAGATTTAATTAAAAAAAACAAATTAAATCAAGTAAAAATTAGAGATCTAATTAAATCTTTAATAAAAAATTAGAAGAAGAAAATAAAATTTTGGCCTTTAATGTATAAACATCTAAATTTTACTATTTTATTAGAGTATTTTTTTTTTTCAGAAGAAATGGGAGAATAATATGAAAATAAAAGTGCTTAAAAAAGTTCTGTAAAACATGTAGGAGATGTTTGTACAGAATTTTACCTTTATTCTTCTTTCTTTCACTTCACTCTTCTCCGCCGTTAAACCTTTCACTATCAATTGGCCTTTTAAAAATTAAATGCTCTGTCCAAAGTCTGTTAAGTTTATAATAAAGTTGATAGTTATATATACGTGTGTTACGATGATGTTACGAGATATACGTATTCTAATCAAATAATATAACATTTTTTTAAAGTATAATTGTTATTTAAATAAAAGGTTGAATAAAAAGAAAAAGAATTGATTCGATGGAAGCCATATATAGGTCAAACATTTTAACCCATTTTTTTTAGCTAAATTTAACTTATTTTACAAGCTTTTTATATCTCACTCATTGATTATATACATTTTTATACTCCATTGTTAATGGTAAAATTGAATTTACACTTTATTTTCTCCTTTTTGAAACTCTTTCGAATCATCAAACTCAAGTTACGTGGAGCTAATTTAAACAAAAGAAGTTAAACATGTAAAAAATTTCTTTTTCTCGCAAAAATATGTATTTGTAATTTTCATAATCAATGAGATTGAATTAGTAGAAGAGACTAGCCTATAATAAATTGAAACTTGTTTTTATTAAAAAATATATTTAGTATTCAAACAGAATTATCCAAATAAAAATAACAGAACAAAAAAAAATCATATCATGATAAGGCCTACGTGGCTAGCTCAACACCTTGACAAAAAATAAATATTTGTATGCTTTCCATTTGTGAACTGTGGTCCCCGCAGCTGAGATAACAGAGTTTTTCTTTTTCTTTTTTAACTTAAATAGAACAAGACTAAAATAGACATTATTAGTAGTAGTGTTTATATTGATGTAAGAAAAACAAATATTTATATCAATAAATACTAAATTTATTTGATACTTAAAACTGATAGCAACTATCGAGATATAAGACTTGTTTCATTAGAAGGTATAATAAAAGTAAAACAACGAATATTTTAAATTATAACAATCAATATTCTAAACTATATTTTTTTTATTATATTACTTGATAAAAGTATTTCATGTTAGTGTTAAATTAACATCTAATTAATATATATATATATATATATATTGAAAATAAATAATACTAGTATAGACTTAACTAATGTTAGTCTTATTTAGTTTAAATTTTTATATGTATTTAAATTAACGATGATTTTATCGATCTTAATTTTATTTATCTTATTACATATTGAAATTGACATCGATTAAACCAACATTAATGTTATATATTTTTAATATTTATTTAAATTAGTATATGCTGGTCAATGTTAATTTATATACTATAAATTTTTATCTTTATAATAAATATGAATCATACATTATATTTAATGTTATTTAATGTTATCTGTGATAACTGATATCTCCTAATAATATTTTTTTCTTTATTAGATAAAGTTAGAACACATATTTTTTTTTATTCATAAAGCTAATATTTTTCATAAGTTTACACAATAATTATATAAGATAATCTTATGTCACATATGTCTTATTTATTTATAATAATTTTACAAGTTTAGTCTTATTCTTTTTTAAAGTAGACTAGTTTATCGATATTGTGTAAAAGGGATTTACATGAGTCGTGTTGGCCAAAATTGTGAACATAACACTTATGAATCCTCTGAGATTAATTGGGATAACCTTGGTTGACGTGTCAAGAAGGGATAACATTGATGTTCCTTAACCTTTAAAAGTTATTTTATTGTTCTGAGTGTAACATTCCATTTAATAGTGATAATACTACTAAACAAAACATACATATAATGATAATGCAAAGCAGATAGTGGAAAGAGGTTACTATAAAGTATTAATACAGTCATCCCAAAATAACCATACTAATGATTTGTATACATACAACACCGTCAGAAAATAAAGTTAAAATATGTCCAACTCTATACAAAACTTGCAAGCTCATACTTCCACCAACAGATCTTACTATGATGTTTCAACTGTTATCCAATCAATAGAGGAGTATCCTCACCTACATCTTTCTCTGCTCACACAATTTAGTGATCATTACAAAAGAAATAACCAAGCACAAGAACACAAAACAACAAAAAGAGGGTAAGCTAAATTGATTAAAAGAATCATACAATTCATCCATAAACATAATAGCAATTTCATGTTTCAGCAAAAAAATCACTAAATCACACCAACATTGAAAAGATAGTTAACACTAGACTCAATTATCTGTATGTATGTAAGTGGCATCAGACCTCTTGATGATTCACACCTATGTGGTTTTAAACTTTGCAGAATCTGGCTTCAACGGGTTATCACCCAACCACTCATAGTGTAAGCCTCATTCACGTCTAGGACATGATCTAGTCCAATGACTATGACCTCCTGATACTCCTCACGACATGATTCATTCTGCTCTATCTGAGCGTGAATGATTATTGGAGTTTCAAGATACCCCCAATAACGAGTCCTTATGCCTTACACACAATAAAATCATACCCCTTTAGAATTTCTCCTTGAAATTCTCTCATCAACAACATCACTCATGTTCACAATCACATATTTAATGCACATTCATTATCAAACACCGTCTCATACATGTTTATTCTCATAATTCATGCTTAAAATTGTAATTACTCATTCATTCACAACTCAACAAAAACTAAAGACTCTATTGTAGTAATTCTCGCTCAAGCTAAAAGGTCTCGCTCAGGCGACAAGTGCTCTCTCGCCTAAGCGGATCATTCTCGCCAGAGCGAGGCTCAAAACAGAGAGCAAATAAAAACTCTGCGAGTTCTTGTTTAGGCTAGACTTTCTCGCTCAGACGAGACTTCTCTCGCTCAAGCGACAAGTCCTCGCCTAGGCGACAATCAAACAGAAAGCAAAGGTGAGTTTCCTCAATCTGTTCTCACATGAAATTCTAGAAAATTCAAGCATAAACCACATTCACACCAAAATCATGCGATTCAAGCATCAACCCAGCATCAAATCATGAAATCAGAGTCATCAAAATATGGTTTCTATGCGAATTTAAAGAAGACAATTTAGTTTCCCTTACCTCTACTGAAGCTAATCTTGGTGAGGAACAATCTCAAACGATAAGGGCACAAAAACCTCAACTCAACCTACAAAATTGTAACACAAGATCACAAGGGAATAATTAATCTCTGGTCAATCTCATAATAGAGTCATAATATCCAAATTGAAAGCAGAAAGGAGACCAAAACGGGGGTATTAACTTACTCGGAGGAAGGAAGCGAAGAGTTGGACCAATAGAGGGCTATATAGGGACTTCACCTCCAGAATCTAATTGCAAGAAGAAGAAGGGTTACAAATGGAGAATAGGAAAAGTAACCATTGAAAGAGAGCAGATGGAAAACAATATGGCAATGGAAAGTGTTTTGAAGGAAACTCACATTAGTTTTTCTCACTAGGCATTCATGGTGGAAAGATAATCAAAACAAAAAGGGGGCTCACAATGTGCATTGATGGTCCATTATGAGAACGTAGAAAATTTTTGTTTTAAGAGTAACAATGTTTTAAAATAATGAGATCTTATTATAATTTGAATGAAAATTCTTAAATATAAATATAAATTTCATAAAAGGATCTCATTACTTAAAAACACTCAATTTCTCTAAAAACACTTTTCTATGAGATCTTTCCCTTCTCTCTACAGTTTCTCACTATTCTCATTTATTTGACGATCAGAGGCTGCAAGAGTGATCCCTATGGAGTGATCTCTAAGTTCATCCGGTCAATTTCTTGTTCTCTTTGCATGTGACCAATGATGGGTCATTTGTAGATTATGAGGTTACCTTGTGAATTTTCTCTGATAAGTGGTTGTAATGGTGTACCCTGATCTTGTTTGAGCTATTTCTATGTTGATTTACGCGTTTAGTAGCAGAAAAGGGGTTTGTGTCGATGTTGGAAGGTGAGATTGGTTGATAAGGTAAATGAAGCTAATAATTGTTAGATTGGATGAATGCATCTTGCATGATTGTGATGTAATTAGAATTGATAACTTGATTGTTCTGATTGGATGAATTATTGATGTTCATGCTTGAATTGAATTTTGACTGCATTGCTTGAATTCTTGAGGTAATTGAGAAGGATGAATTCCTGAGTCATGACCCTAATTGGTATTACCTACTACAATTTAGAACTATTTTGGACCAGTGTCTATAGTAGAAATACCACTTAGAGTCACGAAAATAGGTATTAGATTTCTCAAAAACCAAAACTGTGTTGATTTCTGGTATGGCGCTAAGCGGCAGAATGTGGCGTTGAGCACTGGAAAATAGGAAACGATTAGTGCTAAGCGTTGGTTGAGCAGTGCCTGAGCATTGGGACCTTTGTAGGGTTGGAAGTGATTTTAATCCTTGACGTTAAGCGGTGGAATCTGGCGCTAAGCGTTGACTTTTACAAGGCAAAGGGCGCTTAGCGCTGGGATCTAACATTAAGCGTTGGGATCTAACACTAAGTGCTAGGTTGTCCTATTTTACTGTTTGTTGTTTTGATCTATTTGAAGATATTGAGTATGATTAATTTGAATTCTATAGCCTTTATTTCCATGATATGGACTGAGTAGTTGAGTGTGAGTATGAATTATATTGTTATGGAAAGAATTTCAAGGAAAAATTTTGTGTGAAAGTTTAGTGTATGCATCAACATAAGGATTCATTATTGGATTGGTATCCTTTCTCAAATAATTACTCAAGCTCAAATAAAGTAGAGTAGATTATGTGGTGAAGAGATGAAGGAGATCCTAGCCACTGGACTAGATCCAGTCCTAGGCTTTTGAAAGGGATTTACCTTGTTGATGGTTAGGTGATAACTCCTTGAGGTCAAACTTTGTAGAGTTTGATAACCATTAGTAGGTGCAAGCCACTAGGGGATCTGATGTCAGATGCATGTATCCGGATAGTCGAGTCAGTGTTCTCTGTTTATATAGATAAATTGTTAAATATATTGTGTATTGGTATGATGTGTATGGTTTGAATTATAATATGATCCCTTGTCTACATTAGCTTACTCTGTGTTGTTTGTGTTGTTGTATCTTGTTACCTCTTTTGCAATGGTCACTTAATTGTGTGAGCAAAGGGAAGTGTAGGTGAGGATACTCCTCTTCTTGGGAGTCGTGGTAGTAAATAGAGTAGTTTTGTCTGTTTAAAGATAATGACCATTTTATCTCAACATAAAACACACACACACACACACACACACACACACACACACACACACACACACACACACACACACACACACACACACATATTTATTAATATTTGCTATAGTTATTTTGAGATAACTGTACTAATATTTTAATTGTCATAGTTTACTATTTGTTTTGCCATATCACTTTATAATATTAGTAGTTTATAACTATTAAATGAGATGTTATATCCATTGCATTATGAGAAAGGTGGCTTGGATAATTGCATTAAATTGACCAATAAAAGGATATGTTATCTATCCATTTGTTATATACATAGATTTTCATATATTTTTTTCATACACAAATAACAAGAGAGGAAGTGAGAACAAATACCATAAAAATAATATGAACTAAAGTTCAACATTTGTATACACGTATATAATTTTTCTTTTCCTTTTTTTTTTGTATTTCTTAATAGACTAGGTGTAAATTATTTTTATAGTGACTAGTCAAGATAAATAAGCTTCATCATGGTCAATAATAATAATTCAAGAACATTTTATCTTGAATAAAATTTATTAATTTAAATCCCCAAGGTAGAACCTCAAACTACAAATTAATTTAAACTTAACTGACTCCATTATTAATTATTAGTATTATCTGTAAAGACCTAAAAAATGACATTTTAGAATTGATAGTGATTTAAAAATAGTGAGACTTGATTAGTTTAATAATAGAAGGTTTTAGCATAAATAATGTTCTTATGAACGAGTTTAATTATTTTAAAACACACTATCTCTCTAGAAATCACTTTTTTAGAGTTTTCTAACTTCTCTCTAAGAGTTCTTCCTCTCTAATTGTCTAATTGATGAACTGAGACCACAACAAACTCTTCAATTTGGACCGATCAGTTTCTCCATCTGAGTAAATTGAATGTTTGTCCTTTTCTTGGTTCAATTCATTTTTTCCTTGTATGTGGTCTCTTTCTGCTTGCATGTGTCCAAGTAAAACTGTTTTGAACTATTGCACTAAAAAAAGAGTACCAATTTGATCAATTGAACAGGTTCAAGTTCTTTAAAAATCATGAAAATACAATTGTTGATATCTGATATAACATTGAGGGTTAGTTTCGTTGTGCAGGTCTAGAAATATTTTAACTCCAGACCGTTGAGCGTCCATCTATATCGCTAAGCACTTACTAAACACAAGACTCTAGATAAAGATTGTATAATATTCCTTGATGAACTTGGAAGTTAACCTTTATAAAACAACAAAGTATAAAATAACAGGGTTATTTTAATATATGAAGAAGAGAAAGAAAATTAAAAAGGAAGGATTGAATAAGAAATAAATCACAATGAAGAATTCATCCACTTTGTGAAAGAGAAAAAGACTTCTCTTACTTCTATTTTTACCACAACAAAATGTTTAGTTTATTTCTTACATCTCTTCACAACCCACAATTCAATCCCAGGTTAATTTTACTTTCTATGTTACACTGTTATCACCCATCAACTTAAAAACACCATTTTTTTTTATATAAATCTAAAACTAACCCCCAAAACTTAAACATACCTTAAATACATAATTATCTAAATTAAAAACTAAACATAAATTAAATATAATTATCACTTACGAATTTAGAAGAAGACCAAAAACAAACTATTTGAAATATATATGTATTATATTTATATATCAAATTGTTTTATTTTAAAATTAAAATGAATTTAATTAACGTAACTTCAATTTAAAAATAGATATTTATTTTTAATTTTTTTAATTTTTTTTTTAAAAATGGGATAAAACAACCTATTAATCCAACTTATGACTCAACTGAACGTAAATCTAAAAATATAGACACGATTGATTCGCAAAGCTGAAGCAAATACACAACAATTAACAATATATAATCAATGAATAAAAATAATGAACTTTTTTGTGTAAGATAAGAAACCAATATTTAATAAAGTTTTAAGTTAATACATCATATCATCTGGGTATTGAATTATTATGACTAAGATAAGGATAGTAACTATTTATGGAATGAAATGACATTTTAGTCTAAACTATGAATGGAAAGCATGATGACAAATAAAAGAAAGAATTGAAAAAGAAGAAGGTAGAGGAGGGGTATAAATGTAATTTAAAAAGTTAGAGTATTGGGATATTCCATGTTTGGCTGTACTTCCTCGGATGAAAGGAAACATCAACTGCAACGCAGATCTCTCTCTTTCAAATCCCTATGTGGATCCGTGATGTTCCAGAATCTACCATTCACTTCTTTTATCCAAACAAAAAATTAGAAAGAACAATTTCAAGTTCTTTTTGTTGAACTTCTTACCAAACACACCCTCACCCGGTCACTTATTTAATATATTGATTAAAATTAATATAAAATTATTTGGCAAATGTAATAATCTAATAATTTAAGTAGAGAACTCCTTTTTTACATAGTGATCTTATTAATGTAAGAGAAACACGTGTGCATTACAACGAGCGTGTGTTCATATTTTTTATAATAAAAATAACAAAATTATTTTTATTTTTATTATTATAAAATTAAATATAAATAATTTTTATAATGTTATATTCATCTCGTGCGTAAAATTAAAAATTAGTGGTCCAATAACAATCTAAAATGACGGGTAAAATAGAATGTTTAAAAATATTCGTTAGAATAGGCTTTAATTTTTTTTAAACAATAATTAGACTTCCAACGTTTATTATAAGTAGTTGTTGTCTATTTTGTAGATAAATTTTAATTAAAAAATAATTAAATTTAGAAAAGAATCAAATTGAGAAAAATAGTTCAATTTAAATAAATAATCATTAAATTTAAATAAATAATCACTTAAAATATAATGTTAATAAAATAATTAATTTAACTAAAAAATATAAAAAGTAAAATTGAAAAATAAAATAGGAACACACAAAAATGAATCATTTTATATATAAATAGATATTAAATATATTTTTAGTTTATAAAGAATTAAAAGAATTGTGTTTTAATAATTCTTTAAATAAAATATAAAAATGAATACTTTTCAATCACGTTTATCCTGGTTGAAGAAAAAAAGTAAAAACACCTCACTAAAAAATATGTAACTTGATCAGAACAAATATTTCATAAATATTATTATTCCGATTCATTTAATAATTTTATATTATTTAAAATTGAGATTATAATAATTTAAATATATGTTTTACTTTAAACCTTGTAATACATTTTTTTAAAATAAAATTATGATAAAAGATTTAGACTTTAAAATAAACAATATCTAAAATGAAAAGATTAACACTAATATAATAATATTATCTCAACGTATTTAAAGTTAGAACAAATATAATTATACAACTAATAATAAAAATTATTTGATGAATATAATGAGTTTATTAGTTTATAACTTGAAAAACTTATTTTTTTAGTGAGATAGTATTTTTTTTATCTATAACTATATATAAAGGGGATTCCCTCTTTTGTGTCCACATTTCATAATTTCAACTTTACCCTTTACAATGTAATTATTTATTAATTTTTTTTAAATTAATGGTTACTTTTACAAATTTTTATAAAACTATTTACTTATGTCCTTCTTTTTTCTCCTATTCATCAACATTTATCTTCTCATATTTTCTCCATAAATTTAACTTTACTTTTGATAAATATAATTTAATTTTTTTTATATTTTAACATTACAATATTATCAATTACTAATATAATATCATACATATTAAAAAAATGCGTACACACAGGCGCGATAGCGCTTGTGTATACGCTAGTAACTTTTAATATGTTTAGATGAACTTATTCAAAAAGTATGTAAAAGAAAAAAAAAGTTTACCCTATTTTTAAGTCCCCTTAGAGATGTTTCTCTTAAAAATAAAAATGAAACATGAATATATAAAATCAACAACGTAAAAAAAGAGAAAAAAAAAAGAGTTGAGTTTGTTTTGGTTATAATTGAATTTCATAAAATTAGGTTTTTGAGCTGAATGCTCTCTTTATTTAATACATTTTATTTTTGATCATAATTTGATTTTCTTGAAAATACACAACCTTATATATGGTGCTGTTGAGCTTGGCGTTTGGATACGTGACATTTACCTGACCTGAAATTAATTTTAAAATAAAGTTTAATAAAATGTGAATTTAAATTTAGTATCGTAAAATTGACTTGTGAGTTTAAGATTGCACTATTTTGACTTTATTTTGAATAAATGAAAATATATTTTATAGTAAGTAAATAGAATTAAAACAGTGATATAAATAACGAGAAAAAGTAGCTGGGAAGTAAGTATTTATGTGGGTCCAGTAATAAGTATTGATGTCAATCAACAGCTATAAGAGGACCAATCATAGGATACTGAGACTCGATTGAAATTAATAATTTATTGAAAATAAAAAACACTTTGTAGACAAGAAAGAGTGTAATTTTATTTTAACTTAATAAAAAATATAAAGGGTAACTTATAAAATGAAAAAATTAATTCAATCTAAGTTTATATATATGATTCACTTAAATTAAGCATGCATTTTAATGGATCATCAAAATATCACATGAAAAATATGCATTTCTGAAAATTACTAATTGAATTGATTTATATTTTTATCCAATATGATGATTTGTTAGAATAAAAATTATGTAAGATACATTTATTTATTTACTGAAATAAAAATAACATTAAATTTTTAAATATCACGTTTCTTAAAATGATGATATTTTTGTTTTATTTTATTTATGATTGTAGTTATATATAAACACTCTCATATTACAGTTAATTCAAAATCTTAAATGAATAGAATTATGAATTTGAATAAAAGTAGACTCCTCCTTAAATTCGTAACAATATTTTATTTTAATGCTGAACGACAGATAATAATAAAAAATTGAGTAAAAAATCTCATGAATATATATGATCTAAATATGCTCTCCACTGGCATCAATGACGTTATAATCAAACCAACGAAGTGATCGAATACACTTTCTACACACATTTTATTTTCTTGATTGAGAAACATTTTCTCTTAATTGAAAAACCCAAAGAACTGCCACAAATGGGGCTGTAATTGCTCTTCCCTAAGCATTCACTTCACTTCACTGTCTTGAGTCACACCATTGTTGGACCCACTTCTTACATGATGTTACAAATTATATTTAAATTTAATGAACGATGAATGAATAATAACCACAATATTGATGCAATAAGACGATGTACGCATCCCGTTGTTCATGGATACTGAGAGTAGTTGGGTATGCAAAAGCCTAGGGGGGGCTATGCTACGTATCAACTTATCATAATTTGAGTAACGAATATGGTACTTGCTCTCTCCTATCTCATGCTTCAAAATAAAACAAGAGTGGACTAATTGTGGATCCATGTTAAATTAGGTTAACTTTAGGGTTTCCACTTGCATCTACCGAGTACTCAATAATTGCATTCAAACCATGTTATCATCTTTTCATGCTCATTTTTAATGTATGTACACAATAGTACCAACTACTAAGTCATGAGTAGTTGTGGATGTTGAGGTTTCCCCAAGCAAACCTCGTTTTGGGACTTCTTCATCACTTCAAACATGGGTGTGTTGAAAAGATTTCTCAACTACTAACCTTTCTTCAAGACACAACTTTCAGATCCTTTTGTTTTTTTGTGTGGGATATGAATCAATTAATACTTTAAATGATTTGAGAAGATCGAAGGTTCTTTTCTTTTTTTCTTTTTTCTTTTTTTTTTTACGTTATTCTCTTATCATAATTGAAAATTTACTTTATACGGTCAATTCTTACAATAAATATTAAGAAGTAGACTTTAAACTAAATTTAACCTTATAAAATTGGTTTACAAGATTAGGTTTGCACTTACATATATACTCTAGATTAATTTTATCTCTAATCGATGTGAGACTTCCAATGTACTCTTCTCATGCCAAGATATATACATTTCGGAAACGAGACTTGACATTAATAGGTAGTCCGATAGCAGTACAATAGCGGGTGAAATAATATGTCCAACAAACAACAAATTTTGCTAGCATAAGTTCTAACCTAATTTTGATACCATGTTAAGAAATAAACTTTAAGCCAAATTCAATCCCACAAAATCGACTTTTATAAAATGAGGTTTGTCCTGACTTATATACTCTAAACTCTAAATTGACTTTATCTCTAGTCCATATGAGACTTCCAACCACAAATAATAAGTGTTGATATTAACCAAAATTTTCAATGTGAAACTCTAGTTTTAATGAAAAAAATAGTAAAAATAATACTTAAATTTTACAAGGTATATAGTTGGTCTAATAAATATTAATATATTTTGTTTCTTATATAATAAAAAGTAAAATCGTAATATTAGTAGAGAAACTTTAATTGTTTAAACTTTGTTAATAGTTAAGGTGATTAAACACGTGTTTAAATTTTAATAATTATCATAGTTTATTAAAATAAGAACTTAATATGTAATTAATATTAAAGAAAAAGTTACCCGTAACTAACTTACATTTACAACCGGAAAAAAAAAAATTATTGCAAGTTAGGTATGTCAAATAGGAACTAAATTATGTTTGACCGGCCATACTCTTATGTATGAAAAGATTTACGCTTTCATTATCAGTTATAATTTTCAATTTAGTTATCTAATAATTGGTGTCAATTCGAAAATCATGAATTTAATCTTTAAATTTTTTTATTGACAATTAATTTAATTCAAATAAATTAATAAAAATAATTTTTTATACTAAAATCATAATTTTTTTATAAAATTATATGAAAATAAAAATAAGTCTAATAAATCGGCTATTTAATATATATAAATATATATTCAAATTGCAAATAGCAATTAAATATACTTTGTTATATTACTCTTGGTACGTGACTTTTGTTATTAACTTTATGTTTTTAGGAATTTAACTTTACATATTAAAATCCGTTAAAGCCGTAAAGAGAGTTTTCAAATGTTCAACGCGGTGTTCCGACCACAGATCTTAGACCAAAATATGATATTAAATTAAATATACGGTTGTTACTCAATCACATTTTGAACATGTTTCATTTCATATAACAATTTTCTCATTTCATAAAAACATGAACCACACACATAATATGAGATTTTTATTATCACTTTCACATTAAATTTCGATAAAGATTAGTTTACAAAGTTCAATAAGCATTTCTCATTCAAAACTCTTTTTTCTTAATTAACATGGTGAGATCATCCCTTTTTAAATATATATTTGAGAGCAATTTATTCTAATTAGTGTTACATTTGGTGAGGTTATTCTTAAAAACTATTTGGGATTGTTGATGTCAAACATATTTTATTAGCCCAATGAGATTAAGTCAAACACAAAAGTGTGATGATACACTTTAATTATGTTGGAAGTTCCATATCGACTAGAAACTAGAAATAATGCAATTTTATAATATGTGAGGTGCAAACTTCACCTTACAAACCGATTTTGTAGAGTCGAGTTAGGCTATAAAACTCCACTTTTAATATGGTATCAGAGTCATTGTTTAAAAAAAAAAACTATCCTAGTGAGATTTCTTGAACATTTTGTTATCAGACCGTCCACACACGAGATGTATAAACCTTACTTTACAAGTCGGTTTTGTGAGATTAAGTTAGGCTTAAAATCTAATTCTAACAAATTATCTTCAATTTTTATAATTCAAAATATAAATATAGATTTGCATGTGAAACCTTCGTAATTTGAATGTATTCTACAATGAATGGTATCCCAATTTTAGTTAGGTACACCAAATTGGATACTACCAATGTATGTACAGTATAAATGCAGATATACGAATACATGCTTTTCCCAATTTGGCATTAAAAGCAAAAGTTTTTGTTTCACAAGTCACACCAAAGGCTATCAACAAAGGTGTACCCATTCACGACACCACATATTTTCACAAAAACAAATAAGAATAGATCCAGAATCTCTCTACAACATAATTTGAATATTTTTTATTTCGAGATTTTATTAGTAAATAGTTTTCTCTCTAAATCACTTTAAATTAATCCTCCGCCTTCTACACCCTCAAGCAAATAAATTAGTAATTATAAGACCTGTTTAATTTTGATGAATTTTCTAAGTTCAATATTTTATCTCAACTTTCGATGACAATAAAAAATTGTGGTTTGTTATAATTTTGATACTATCTTTTAGGAAATTTTCAGTTTTAATAAATATTATTTTTTCAATTTGAAAAAAAATAAATTTTATTGTTTTTAATTTTGATTTCTTAATATTTAATTATCCGTATTTTTAGTAAATTTTCAGAGCAATTATTCATAGCTTTTGGTTTCTCTTGTCATGACAAAGTGAAATGGGATAAAAACAAGTAATATTCAATGACCAAAATTACGAATTAAAAGTTAAGAGACTAAAACAAAAAAAATATATACATAAAAAATTAAATTAGGAATTTTGTAAAATATAAAAAAAATTACAATTAAGTGTAAAAGTATTTGTTCTGGCCAGCTAAAGAACAGAAATTGACAATAAACAGTATCATCTGCCAAAAACAAAGGATATTTGTTGGGCCAATCTTGTAGAAGGAATTAGGCTTTGTCGTTCTACACCCCCGCATTACTAACTTAACCTGCATACTAATGCAGAAAGATTAAAATACCATTCTCTACTATGGATGAAGAAGAAGAAGAAGAAGAAGAAGAAGAAGAGAGAGAACTTATTTTGGAAAAAAACTCATTTTTAGAAGTTCATTATTGAATTTATTTTCTAGGTTTGGAAAAGCTCATTTCAGAAAAATTATGAAGAAGATATATTATATATTTTGAAAAGCTTATTCTGGATTACATGTTTTGTGTTCTAAAAATTCTGTTATGAAAATTTTCTTTAAAAAATTTTGTTTTGAAAATTCTTTTATGGAAATCATGTTTGGAAAATTGTGAAAAACTTGTTCTAAAATTTTTCAGAATAAATAATCGGAAGGTTACTTCTATAATCAATTTAAATATTAAGGAGGCACGTGAAGAAAAACTCAATAATTATTCTAAGAAACAAAAAATGTCCATCGGAGCAGTCCATTTATTCTAGCCCTGTACCGAAACGGAAGATACAAGAGAAGTGCTACTTCCTGCACCCCATTAATTTCTTCCTGCACTCCGTAATTTACAAAATACCCGTTATACCTATGAGTCAATAGTAAAGTAAACTCTCATGTATTAGTGAGAATGATGGGAGGTTAGTGCTTACTTTTATAATGTTTTATAAAAGTAATTGTTTATTGTATGACAACAAACATGAATTGAGGTTGTCTTCCAAATGAAAATAGTTTTTTATTATCCAACATTCTATTACTAAAGTCAATACTTGATTAAAGGGGAGAGAATCTTATTACCTCACACTAGCACGTTTCACTCACTCCTTTCTTTGTGTACATAAAATCTCCTTCTCCGGTTGTCCCTTTTCTCTGGTCAAAGCTTTCGCATAAATTCTGATCTTGCCATCAGAAATCAGAAACCAAAGTTACAAATTATTTTCTGAAGCAGTTTACTCTATGAGCATTGATTATGAGAAAGAGGCTTGAACTCAACCAAAAATCAATGAAAAAGAGAATTTGGAGAACCTTAACCCTACCATGCGTGCTTCTGTTCTTGCTTCTTTTGGCGTTTCAGATCAAGTGTTCCTCCTTCGTCACCTTCAACTGGGCACCCAGAAAAACTACTCCAGGTACGCATGCAGATTTCGGAAAATTAGCTGAAACAAAGTCTTTGCAAAAAATACTGCACCAACTTTACACCATTTTATATATAATTCAACTAAATATTACTGTATCTTTGTAAAATTAATACTTTTAACTAATTTTTTGATTTTATTTCTAACCAGGGTCTTAACCTTCACTACAAAAAAAAACTTATATTTTCTCCCAATTTTGTTTTGATTTTTTTTTAAGAAATATTTACAAATTTTGTTGTGAAAAAAAAATTACAAGAAATTGCTACCAATATTTTTACAAAATATTTTGTATAAAATACTTTTTGCAATAAATTTTGTAAGAAATATTTGCAAATTTTATAATTTTATAAAAAATGATTACCCACAAAAAATTACTTGCCAATTAAAACTTTTAAAAAAATGACAGAAAAATTCTTTACTTGCAATTTTTTTTAACAAATTTACAAAAAATTCTCATATAATATTAAGAATTTCTAGTAATACTTCCTTTTTGTCTAATGTTTATCTTGTTTGAATCGATGAATAAGTGATATAGTTTAACAAGTAACCTATAAAAGAAGCATACACAAAATGGAAATTGATAACTAAGAAAATTATTTTTTTACAAACTTGACAAAGTTTCTACAAAAATAGAATTAAATAAATTATTTTTTTTATTTTTTAATCAAAGTGAAGTAATAAAGTAATATATTTTTTTATCTAAAGAGGTAGTTTATAAAATTTCATTAATTTCTTTTTGTCAAAATATCATTAGTCCTGAATTTATTAGAACAATGAACCTTAATTAGGTGCTCAATCATTATTTATAATAATAAATATAAAATATTCTATTTATGTATTTGCTGTATATCTTGCGGTGGTAAGGAACCTCGTAATCAAGTAGATTAAAGGAAATATTTGGTGATTTTTGCCATCTAAAAATTATCAACTTGTTAGAACTTTAGTTATTGGTTTTTTAATTATAAAAATATAACTGTAGTTTAAAATTTTGAAGCATATTCCAAATTATAATCCTAATTTTTTTTTTAATTGTATTTTGGATAGTAACAGAAACCGAACGAGATATGATTGAATTTGAATTGAACACAAGCACACAAGGCACAGCGCTGATGAAGGAAATGGCTCCTCCACCGAGGCAAATCACCTGCGACCGCTCCCATTATGCTTATGACATCTGCACCATCCATGTGGAAACAACCCTAAACCCCACCACTTCCACTTTTTTCATCCAACATCCCACCACCGTTGATCCAAATCAAACGGCCACAAAAATCCGTCCTTATCCTCGAAAATTCGACGGCCCTGTAATGTCAAGGATCAAGGAGTTGACCATAACCGCAGGCACACCAACCCCATCGTGCCACGTGAAGCACGAAGACCCTGCCTTGGTATTCAGTGCGGGAGGGTACACGGGAAACTTCTTCCACGACTTCAACGATGGGTTCATCCCGCTATTTATCACCCTCAATTCTTTCTTCCATGATAAAGACGCGGTGCTTGTGATTTCAAAGGCTCGTGATTGGTGGGTCAACAAGTACGCAACTTTACTTCGTGAATTTAGCAAGCACCCCATCGTTGACCTAGATAACGATAACAAAACCCATTGTTTTCCTGAAGCAACCCTGGGCCTCGTGTCACACGGATTCATGACCATAAAACCAGAACTGATGCGAAACCCTAAGTCGCTTCATGATTTTCATGCATTTTTAAGGAAAACATATGGCGCTAATGACAACAATGTCTCATCCAGTAGTTTTCCACGACCTCGTCTTGTGTTGCTGAATCGGTCGGGTGGGGATGGACGATTGTTGCTAAACATAGAAGAAGTGAAGTTGGAGATGCAAAGGGTTGGTTTTGATGTGATTGTGTTTGAGCCAACAGCTACAACCCCATTGAGCAAAGGTTTTGAAGTTATTGGTTCAAGTCATGCAATGGTAGGGATTCATGGTGCGGCACTGACACACTCATTGTTTCTGAAGCCTGGGTCTGTGTTGATTCAAGTGGTTCCATTAGGGTTGGAATCGGTGGCTGAAATGTGCTTCGGCAAGGTAGGCGAAATGGGGTTGAAGTACATGGAATATAGGGTTAGGGTTGAAGAGAGTAGCCTGGTTGAGAAATATGACAGGGAAGATGTGATTATCAAGAAGCCCAGTGATTTTGTGAATGGGAGAGCATGGTCCGAAAGCACCATGAATGTTTATTTGAAAGAGCAAAACCTGAGATTGGATTTGGTTAGGTTTAGGAAATACCTCAGGAAAGCTTACAACAACGCAAAACAACTTATAGGATCGTAGAGACAACATTTTTTTTTTCAGGAAAATTATGGTAACAACATGATATGGACTTGTTAGAAATCATTAAATTTATTTTATAGATTTAATTAAATTTTAAGTATTTTAAATAATATTTTGTAGAATTCTTACCATTTAAATAAATATTTTGTACATTAGTTATTCAAAAATTTGATATTTTTTATTTGATTTCTTACCATTTATTTTTTTTTTAAATTGTGTGATGAGATTTATCTTATTTCTCTTAATATTGTGATAAATGTAAAATAATAAATATATTATTTGATATTAATAACAAAATTTTACATTTTTAATATAGGATATAAAAAAGTAACATGCATGACACGGTAAGATAATTATATTTGTCTCCCGACCGATCAATAAAAAAATTACATAATAAAAGTTCGACTAGAAATAAAAATTTTAATTATTTAATAAGAACAAACTAATAAAGAATCAATTAAAAATAAACTTATATATTTTTCTATTATATCTTTTTTGAAAAATTAAATCTAATATTTCATTCATCATTAATGTTTTTCTTAGCATGAGTTACGTATATGTCAGAGTTTTTCTCTTGTTTACAGTTAAAGTAAGTTTTTTTTACAATTAAAGTTTAATTATATATTTCGGTTTATTATTAGAAGGGATCATTTGTAATTAATCTTTATTCCAAGTCAATGTGATTCTTCCTATTGTCACTTATTTATATCACACAGTAAAGCCATAATGTAAACAAATTTTCGTCAAGTAGATTGAGTTCATCGAGTAATATTGTAAAAAGCATCGAACAAACTTCTCACAAACTTCTCCAGAAACATAGAGATAGTACATTTTTTCCAGGTTATAATTTGATCTATAAATAGCTGAATTCTAAACTATATTTTTTTTTTCAAATAATTGTTTTATCCAAAAATCTCGTTATTAGTTTTTTTAATATGAAATAAAAATCTAGTCTAAAATTTGGTTTCCTGAAAACCAAATTCATACTTTTCAATCAGTTTCATAAAAAAAAAAAATCAGTTTCTTGAATACCAAATTCCGACCTTAAAAAAATTATGCTAAACGTAAAGGATTTGATACAATTCGGTAAGTTTTTGGGTAGGTAAAAAAAAATCCTAATCCGTATATATAAAGTGATAATTAATGTTTTTCATATATTAAAAAAAAATTACTGATAGATAGAAGAATTAAAAAGAAAGGAATTGAAAATATCTCTCAATTAATTATATAAACGGATTCCAGCAAAATAGCAGAACCAATATTTACCTGACACTGATAAGACCAAATTGTTTCTATTTAGATTTTTCGAAAGGAACTGGGTTATATAAAAAATTCAATGTGTTGTGGATGACATCAATTATCTTATAATGAAAGTTCGGTACATCTAATTACAATCAAATTATTATAGTATTTAAACTCGTACAATAGTTACCTACTGATTAGTAATTATAATTTTGGTATGCAAGCTAGTCTTCTAGGTTATTGTTGGTATGAGTTTAAGGTTGTTATTATAAAATTTGTTCATTAAAAAACATAAAGCATGCATATAATTATTCGAAGTGGTGCTTTCTTTTAAAGAAGTGAGCTGTTCCATTCATTCATAAAGGCATAGTAAACATAAAATAAAGCATGCATATCTGGTGCTGTGTCGATTTATCGGTTTAAATATTAGATGAACAATGTAAATTTTACTGTACACAAGGGCTATGTAGTGCTTATTTTGCTATCAAAACGCATTAGATACAATTTTAATATATATCATTGGATTACTTTTTATCTTCTATTATTTTAATATATTATATAACAAAAAGTGGGATCGAAATACTTTCTATTATATATTTTTCTAACACGTTTTCCTCTTATTTATGATTTATTGTAAAAGGGAATTTATTTTGTTATATTTTATAGACTTAATTATCTTTTAAGTTTCTTATAAATTTTAAAATTTTTGAATTGAGTTCCTTATAAACTTTTATAGTTTATTGACTATTCAATAAATTTATATTTTTCAATTGAGTATCTGTTGTTTATCTTTTTTATTAATTGGATTATGTGTCTAATAAGTGGTTGATGTATTAATTATTTTATCATGTCATCTTGTTAAGTTATCGTCAGGGTCAACTCAAGGGTAAAGTCAGTAAAGCACCCGCTTCACGCTTCAGTTTCCAGCAAAATAGGTCTAAAAAAAATTGTTTATTACTAATATTTCTGTATTAAATTAATTATAAAATTATGTTTAAGAAAAAATGTGTCAAATGTTTTTTGTAGTACTAATATACCTCTATTAAATTAATTATAAAATTATGTTTAAGAAAAAAAAAAGACTCCAAAAAAATATTTCATTATTAATATAGTTCTATTAAATTAATTATAAGTTTATATTTGAAAATAAAATATAATTAAATTATTATTGTTTGATAACTTTTATTGGTATTAAAAATGATAATTAATAAGTTAAAACTTTTTTTAGTAAATTATAATTTTTTTACGAAAAGAATGATGATTAGCGATATCTTTATTCTCTTATAATCAATTTGTATTCTATTTTCTTCTTTTATCTCTATGTGATCTCTCTTGTCTCTCCTTATTTTCTTCTCTTCTAAGAGTCATTTTTTTGAGGGTTTTAGTATATTACATTCCTTGAATCTCTTCATCTTGAATCTCATGTGTGTATGAATATTTTCATCCTCTCTAGTTAGTATTTTTTTTTTCTATTTGTGTTGCTATTATTTTTATTTTGTTTTGGATTTGTATTTGAATTAGAAATGTGGTACTTCTACATAGTTTTGTTTTTCGGTACTTTTCGATTTATAGGTTTCAAGAGTTTTTTTTTCATATATCTTGCCCACTTACTATCGAAGAACAATAATTTTTTTAATATTTTTATTAATGATTAATCTTAAAATAAACTCTACTGGTGTGCGAAAGAGTTGAGACTTGAGAAGGAGAAAGAGATTTGAGACTTCAAGATACTACAAGTCTACTATCAAGTTTACTTCCTAGACAACCAAAACCAAGTTTTATTGTTTTAATTCATTCGTTTTATATACTTATCTTTAGTAATATTTTATATATTATAAATTTTTATTTCATATAAAAAAATATATATATGTCAACTAGAAAATTTGAATTAGGCTATTCAGAAATTCAAAAAAAGAGAAGAATTCAGGCATTAATTGCATCACAAAAAGGAGTTATGAATAAATTTATAAAAATAGATAAGAAAAATGAATTAGAAAATAAGGGTGGATGCTCTTTGAATGAACAAGATAATAACAATATAGATATAAGTGAAAGCAACAATAGAGAAAGAGGAGTAGTTAAGACAATGTTAGCAATTTCGGTGTCAGTTGCTTCAGCCGAAGTTTCTCAAAGTTAAAGATAATAAAAACTTATTTAAGATCAACAATGTCCCAAGAAAGGTTAGACGAATTAGTTGTATTATCTATTGGAAAAGATAATAATTTGAAAGATTAATAATTAATTTTGCATAAAAAAAGATAGAAAAATAAATTTTAAATAAAAGGCCTCATTTTTTAAGTTTGTTTTAGGCCTCCCACACTCTTGATCTATCCCTAGTTGTCGTCACATGTTATTTTATTATGAGACCCAACATGTGCATATGTTCTATCACTCCTGCACCGCATGAGCTATAGCTATAACATCTACGGGTCGTCTCCCGACCCAGAGAGCATGGCAGGATAAATTCAGTATCTCTCTTGAGTTCTACTACTGTCGACACTCTAAATACGAACCTCCTTCAACTTTCACAACTAGTCATTGACATTTATATGACTCCAATCACTAGTAAAGTCAGATTGATCTCATCTCTACACATGTCATCAACACTCCACACGGAGCCAATTCATAGTAGAATTTCCTCCCTAGGAATAACTACTTTATCATTCCATTCATATACATCTTAATTTAAAATGAAAATTATCAAGATAGTAAGCAAAATCACAAGAAGAATATCAAAAATAAAATATATCACACATAACTTATTCATCACATTCTCATAAATCTTAAATTATCACACCATGTCATACATATATATGTATTTTACCTCAATCCAAACTCATCTTATAACATCAATCACCTACTATTTATATCAATTTACAAGTTAATAATTCGTCATTTATTTTTTATTACATTAGCAAACTATTCAAGTACAATATTTTCAATAATTACATCAAAGCAGAAAAAATCATTTCTTTAACCACAAACCTCTAATCAAAGAGTCTAATAGTCATTGAAAGAGAACTTCAGAATGCTAGGGAGGACTTCCACCTTCTTCTTCTCTCACTTTCTGTACAGCTATGGTGAGCTTGAAATGTGGAAAGTGTTCCAGCGATAGGGGAAAGCGACGGATATCTTCTTCTCGCGACGACTAGACAAATGGGGGCATAGGTTTGGTTTTGTTCGATTTTTGGAGGTGAAGAATGAACAAAGTTTCCAATGAGACCTAGACTCAATCAGAATCAGATCCACCAAACTACATGTCAACAAACCTAGATACGAAAGGGATGATAGACAGAAATCCAGATATGGAAGGGAAGATTGGTGGAAAGTAGCTAAGAAACCTAATACTCTGGAAGGAAACAGGCCACCCCATACTCGGAAGGTGTGGAGAGAAGTCAAGCGCCATTAAACTTTTGCTCAAATTGTAAAAGCTTCTACCACTTCATCCAATCAAGCATGGAAAGGCATATCCTTTGACACAGAAGAGGCGAACATCAACTAGATGGAAGGAAGCCATATTGCCAGAGTAAGTGATTATTCAAAAGTTAACAAGGTTTTGGAGGAAGTAATTCAAAATGGGTTGGGTCGTCTGAATGCAAAGTACCTGGGTGAGAATGCAATACTGATTCAAGGAATTGAAGGTGCAGAGATAGGTAATCTTATAGGAGAGAATAAAGAGTGGTGGGAAGCAAATTTTGATTTTGTTACACCCTGGAACTCCTCTAAGACAATTCAAAACAAGTTGGTGTGGGTCAGATGTAGAGGATTGCCTCTAAACCTATGGTCACAACAGTGTTTTGGTAAAATCGTGGCTCCAGTAGGGACATTAGTCTCCATAGATGAAAAAACTCTTACCTGGGAGTGCTTAGAATTTGCTAGACTAAACGTTAAAGTCCCAATTGGAACGAAAATCTGGGTACAGAAAAGCATGAGAATAAACGGGCGAATATATAATGTGGTCTTAGAGGAAGAAACCAACGGAGGAACATATCACACATGTTGTT
>Ga0214544_1001114_pt1 | contig 54193 bp, 34 predicted proteins | sample CNSS3metaG_FD_160074 | JGI IMG/M metagenome (GOLD analysis project Ga0214544, IMG submission 160074) | Root nodule microbial communities from cowpea collected in UCLA plant growth center, Los Angeles, California, USA - CNSS3 | ecosystem: Host-associated > Plants > Roots > Nodule | place: USA...
TATCATGTTTTGCTGGAGCTGATGACATTGTAATGACTCTGTTGAGTTCTATGGCAAGTACTTTACCTCTCCACCCAGTTGGCGGGCCCAAATTGTTTCCCCTCTAATCACTTTTTTGTGCAACATTGCAACAGAAACTCGAGCTGATTTTACACTTGTATAAAGTACAGACGATGCATCCATCGTACAGCCATCTTGCATGAGACCTGGTAAATTTCCATAATGAATTCCACAATACCAAGAAATAAAAAAATAATAATAATAAGTGATATAATGTATTTAATCTTGTTGAACGTTTTTGCTGGAAAGCCACGTCTTTGACAATTTCAGTGGAAGAACAAATTTCAACATCCATATCTGCACTCAATATGATAACATGAGACAAAATACAACTAACATTCGTTCAAAATGTGAAAAGGGTTTTGGCATTAAAACAACAATAATGGTCATTAACCATGCACTTAAAGCAGTACAAGACAGCAGCAAACCTAATTCGACTCAGCTCACACACAAACCACAAAATGACTTTACACCAAGTATAAAGCAGCTAAAATCTTACTTGCAAAGAACAGGCCTGTTTTATTCAATTAAAAGAAAAAAAAAAGTGACGACCTTTTTATATCACTTATAGAATATAACAGACATGTCACAGTATTAGATAAACATAAAAACCTATTTTATCTACATTATATATCATTAGCAGAAAATATCAAAATCCAGTTACCATGTTGCTCAAGATCTTTCTTTGAAAGAGGGTATTTAATGGAACACACAGTGCCAATCTCTCTGGCTTGGCTGTGAACTTCTTCAGCCATATCAGAATCCTTGAGGCCACCAAATATAACAGTTCTAGCAACCCTGTCAAAAGAAAAAATACAAGAAACAGCATTTTAGGAACAAGATAATTCAAACATAAGAAACATCAGTAAGTTGGAATCAGGTAATCCCATTAGTCATTTCCACTTAATCACATCCATGCTAAAATCAGCTTCCTGGATTCTTCTTTTATCTCCATCAAAATTAGCTGATTTAAAAAGGTTGGATTAAGAACAGTTGCAGAGAAAAACAGATAATACCTCTGTTTTTCTGAGCCACCACCATCATCTGCAACATCATTACAAAGAGCTGATTTTTTCGTTTCCATTGGCTTCTTTGAGTTTTTTTGTTTACTTGGGACTTGTACTTCTAGAAAAGAAAAATAAAAAGAAAATATAAGATAAGGTGAAAATTATAAATGAGCAGATTATAAAATAATCATAAAAACAAATTCACAACCTTCCTTCAAAATTGAAACATGCTTCTCTGTTCCAAGTGATGTGCTGTCGTTTACATCATCACCATTTGGTTTTACAAGATCATCTGGTGTTCCAGCTATTACATTACAAAAGAAAGAGGGGAAGAGAAAACAAAGGAATAAGAGGATAAACAAGGTTAAAATAGTTTCCTTGTCTTTTCAAACAACGTGGAATATGAAAATATCACAGCATGCTGAACCATAATTATAGAGTTATCATCAACCTTTATTTGGTTTTGACTTTCGATCCTCCCGGGGAGGACGAGGCATTGCATGCTTAACTCCAATTTTACGGCCTTCAACAGACATACCATTCTTCAGCTCAATAGCACGATTGGCATCTTCCTCAACAGCACTGAGCATGGAAATGATTAATTTTAAACTGGGAAAAGGCAAGTCACACTTGCTCATTCTAATAAAGGTGAGAGAGAAGAGCCATACGTCTCACACAAAAACAGAGATACAAACAAATTATGATTGTGGATTAATTTACCAATAACAACAACACAGCTATACATCAGAGTCAACATCAAAAGAAGACAGGTTTCATATTATTGAAGCACTACGTTACTTGAACATCCAGAATAAAGTTTGACTATTGATATCTTCTTGAGTGATTTTCATAAACCATGATGATTTAAGTTTTATTACCCGGCAGGATCATGGAGTTTTACTGATGAGATACAATAGCAGAAGAGCATATTGCAATCCATGTTTGAGGATATTTTCCAGAAGGGGGAAACTTTCACTCGGGTACTGACTACTGAGTATTCAAATTTATTGATAGCTTCAGTTGAATGAGTTTTTGTCCAAAGCATAAGCATGAAACGATATCAAAAGAACTAGCTAGAACACAATGATATAAGCTAAAGCCTGAAATTCAATATCAAGTCATGACAAAGAGAGCATATTATTTGGACAAACTTTTCAGTGAGAAATTTTGGAAGACAAAAAAAAAAGAATGTCCCCAAGAGTTAAAACTATTTTATACATAAGCTAGTTTGCAGTAGCTCTTTCATTTGACTTCTCTAAAATTTTATTTTTTAACTTGTCCACAAGTTAATTTTCATTTATGAAGAAGTCCGTCTCATTTTTTCTTCTTGTTTTTCTCTCCTAGAAGTTCTTATGAAGAAGCTCGTCCAAACAAATTCAGAGTAGGCTCACAACCGGTAGTGGTAAGACAACCAAAGACACTGATAAAAACAAATTAAACTTTGGAAGTTAAACATAAACTCACAATTGGACATAACCGAAACCCCGATGCTGTGCTGACCCTGTGGATCATTAACCAAAGAAAAAGATGTTAAAAATACAAAGAGAAAAAGTATACACCTCACTTGTGCCTTTAAGTCTCCGCATACATAATTTCCTTTTACCAGTAGAATAGTTGAACATATGCCATGGAGTTTAGAACAATTTTCTCACCCTTTTCAAACAACTAAGCTAGACCCTGTTGACACACATACATAATCTACATGCATAATCTAATATACTTCAGTTATTAAACCATTACCTTTCTGTGTGACCATGAAGCAACGCCTCACAGGTCCAATCTCACTGAACGTCTCCTCCAACTGATTTTACATTTTTTTTTGGGCAAAACATTAAACAGATATATTATCAGAAAAAAAAAACAAAAACAAAAGTAACCAATCAACAAACAAACAAATGAAAGGAGAAGAACCGAGGAAGTAACGAATACCTGAGAATTGGAAAAGGAATAGGGTAAGTTGGAGACGAAAAGTGTGGAGGGGCAATGCTCTTTGCCTCCATTCTCCTTCACTTTGTTCTTCTTTCCCATCTCTCTTCACACCCTCTTTTTCTTTTTCTTCTTCTTCTTCTTCCTTTCTCACCAAAAATTCTAGTATCTGTAAAGGAGGGATTTTGTTTCAGCATTATACACGATTACTGGTTCAATCCAAAACCCAAATGGAAAAATAAATAAAGATTTCGTTGCGGCCACCTGAGGCAGAGAAAGGAGTGCAGAGTTGAGTTGGGTCTGTGTTAGGGGTTGCAATTTGCGTTGTAGCTTTTGAACAAGTAAACCAGGGTTTTGTGGAAGAAATAAATCCCTTAATTTATTAAGAAATGTAAAATTTGTTTTGTTATAAAATTTTAATTACATGTTTGGTTTTCTAATTATTCAAAACAAAAATACTTTAATTAGCTGTTATTTAATTACTAAATTAAAATATACCCACACACACACACACATATATATATATATATATATATATATATATATATTTTTTTTTTTTTCTTTTTTCTTTTTTCTTTTTTCTTTTTTTTTCTTCCAAACTTATTCTAAATATGCTATAGTGCATGTTTTTAGCAAACTTAAATGAAAAATAATGGTGTTATTCTAAAAACTTCATGACTGTTGTTTTCAAAATATACTTAATTATTAAAATAAAAAGTAATATTAAATTATGACTTAGTTAAATAAGACACCATTAAAAATTGTTTATTTAAATAAAATAGTCATCCTGGTCATCTTTAAAAAATATAAGTCATATTTATATTGGAATAGAAGAAGAAAAGTATAAATGTATTCTAAATATGAAAAATAAAATGTAAAAACAAGTACAGAAATACCACTTCTAAAGTTATTTTGATAAGTAAATTAAAAAATTATTTAGATTTAAGTTAATTTTTTTACATAACAAAATGTATTAGAAAAAGGGTTCGTGTTTTATAGAAAAAAAAATGAAATAGAAAGAGTAAGTACGTAAGAAAAAAAAACAGATGAATTATAAGAAATAAAACAAACATAAACATTGTTTTACTGAAGTCAAACGGAGAAAGAATTTTGGTTTCAAAATGTATTTTAATAATTATTGTGATATTTGATTATTTTAATATTAAAACGTGGGTCAGATATGTTTTTGATTTTTAGTAAAAGTTAAAATTAATTTTTTTTAACTTTATATTAATTTCTTTTTTTATAAATGTGTGAAATAATTATTTAACCAAATTTTTGTTATACTTATTTTTAAAAGTGTTTTTCAACTAACACAAAGTATAAATGTGTCAAATGATATAAATAACTCGAATGTTATTATAAAACACATTTGAAATATCAAATAAATTTTGTTAAAAATGAACTAAATTAATTTCAATTTTTAATCAGAAATTAAGGGATCAAAAACATATTTAGTCAATAAAATATTTTTGTATAAATAGCTTTGTTATAGAAGATTTCCATTATTTTAAAAATACAATTTTTTTAAAATACAATTTTATAGAATTCTATGCTTTCTCTCTTATTGTTCTCACCATTTGTTCATATGTTCAAATATATGAGATTGTAGCAGTGATCATCGTGACAAACTCTTCCAATCTAACCAATCAATTTCTTCATTTGAATAAGTCATTTTTCTACCACTTTCTTAGGCTGAAAAGTTGTTCTCTCCCTTGCATGTGATATTCTTCGATTGCATGTGTCATCTAAGTCTTCAATGTGAGTCTTTACTGACCAGTGATCGTAATGATATGACCTAATCATTTTTGTGATATTTTTATATGTAAACAGAGTATCCTTTGGAATTAAGGATGTTCGGTGTTTACAGTTAAAGTTGTTATATCAAGTGAGGGAAACTAATATTTTAGCTATCATATGTTTTGAATTGCTTGATTTACTAAATGTGCTTTTGGGATTGTGAATTTATGATCAATTATGTTGTTTGATGATTATTATATGTTTAATTGAGATATATGATCTTCAATTTAATGTCTAAGTTTGTTTGATGAAATTTTGGGCATTTTGATGAATGGTAATGTAATTGGGATGAATCTTGATTGAGTTAAGTTGTTTAAGACAAAATTGGTGTGTTTGTAACTTGTGTGAAACTTAAGATTGGCTTTTGTATGGTTGGAGTTGTTTGAAATTTTAGATTTAAGTTGTTGTATTATGTAGACTCGTTGGCAAAAGAATACTTGTTGGGCGAGTTTGTATAATGCATTTCCTAGTGAGCTTTGGTCGTTGGGTAGTGGGAAGTCACTGAAGAAAATTTAAATGATTTTCTCCCAATATTCATTCTAATGGGTAAGCCAGATGTCCCTTTGGGCAAAAAATAAATCAAATTCTAAGGAGTTTTGAGGACTAAGCAAATCTAATCTCGTTGGGCAAGTTTGTATAATGTATTTCCCAGTGAGCTTTGGTTGTTGGGCAATGGGAAGTCACTGAAGAAAATTTAAATGATTTTCTTCCAATATTCATTCTAATGGGAAAGCCAAATGTTTCTCTGGCGAAAAATAAACCAAATTCCAGGGAGTTTTGATGACTAAGCAAGTTTAATCTCGCTGGATGAATTAATATGTAATTTGTTCCAATGTTGGATTCGCTGAGCAGGTACACCTCCAGAGGATGCTCGTTGAGCGAGTGAATGATGTTGCTGAGCAAGCCTGTCAAATTTCAGGTAACATGTTTATGGTTAAAATGTTGTGAAAGTCAAAACAATTTTAATGATGTTAAAAGTTTGTTGATATAAGTATTTATGCTTATGATTTGAGTAAGTATGGTGTGTTATAATCCAAGGTGGATTAAGCAATGTACTTTCTTTAGGGTGTGCATTGATGTAGGGATTCATAAATGGGGATTATTTTGGCACTCTAATAACCACCCAGACTCACATAGTGACGAACATAAGATCATAAGTCAGTGTGGGCAATTAAGAGTAATAAATGATTCTTTTAATTGAATTTTATAATTAGGAATTGGTTGTTTCAAATTTAGTTTTAATTAAAAAAACTTCTGGTATCAATTAAGCAATCTTTTAAAGAAATAATGGGAGCAAAAAATTAAGGGGGGCGATATTTTGTTTCTTTTCGGATATTTGGTAATAATTTTTAAAAAGTGATGAAGGGGGGGGGGGGAGGGGCGCTTGCCCACATTCAACTATATGTAGGTCCACCATTGGACTTATATGGAGGACAATAGGTTATGTTGTAAGAGTAGCAAAAGGTCATAGTCTAAGAAAAATCTAATGTTCTTATAACGGGGCAAGATTAACCTTGTGAAACTCATTGACAATGGCTTTGTAGAGCAATAAAAACCACCACAAATGCAAAACTTCCAAAAATTTGATATCAATAAACGTATCAAGATAATTGAGTCTAGAAGAGTCATTGATTTTGTGGCTTATGTCTCTATGTAACTTTGTAGATTTATGTGTATGTTAATAACACATGATTAATATCATATGATATTTCTTTTTTTTAATTAGCTTACACTGGTGTAGAGCTGTCAATTTGGCCCTAACCGACGTGGGTTCGAGCAAAAAAAGCTCACAGGTTCAAAAATTCTCCAATTGAAAAAGTTCATAAGACCAAAATACCCACAAAACCTTATGGGTTAGGGTTAACCCATGATTTTTTTTAAATGGAAAAAACATTAATTTTTAAATATATCATCAAACCTTCAATTTAGACCATTCAAGTTGACCTTCGGTTTGAGCCAAGCTGGCCAATCTTGACCTTTGTTTCGTGTCGCACTAATCTCAACCTTTAGCTAAGGCTGGCTTGGTCAAATTTGACCCAATTTTAGCCAAGGATTACTCGGGACAAATTCGATTAGGGTTGACTCGGTCAAACTCGAATGAATTTCGGTCAAACCCGACTCGACCGAATTTGGACAAATTATGGTAAGGGTTGACTGGAGTGAATTCAACCAAGATTTCAGTTGAAGCCAAATTTCGGTCGAGACCAACTCAATCAAATTTGCTTGAATTTTAGTCAGGGTTGACTCAATCAAATTCAGTCAAGTACGACCAACGTCGACTTGACTAAATTGGCCGAATTTTGGTCGGAGCCAACTCAACTGAATTTGGTCTAATTTTGGTCATGACCGACTCAGCCAAATTTGTGACGAGACCGACTCAACCGAAATTCAGTCAGGGTCGTCTCAACTAAATTTTAGCCAGAACCGATTTGGTCGACCTTCGACACGGACTTGCTTGTCTCAATTATTGCTCGGGTCGACCCATCTCAACCATCAGTCGGGCCCGACCCGACCTGACTTTTGTCTTAGGTAAACCCTTTTCAAACTTTGCCCTAGTTGTGTCCTTTGACCTAGACAAACCTGTCTCGATCTTCGACTTCGGCCAATAAGACCTTCAACCCTAACCAGACTGTCCCATTATTCGGCTTTAATAAAACCTTATCGACCTTCGATCGATCTCAATTTTTGGCCTATTTTGACCTTTGGCTTCGTTAGCCCGTCTCGACCCTTAGTTCGAAAGAGCTTGTATGAAAGTTTCTTTTGTAAGAGTCTATTTTGATCTTCGGCCTAGGTTGTCTGTCTTAATCTTTGACATGAGACAATCTAACTCAATATATGACTTAATCTGAATATATTATTTGTACGAGTTAATTAAAGTCTTATAGTAGAGTCAAACTCAACTTAGCTTTAGGAGTTGGGACTAATTTTTCGATTGGAATTATGAAGATTAACATCATGTGCATTATACAAATTAACATGAAATAACAATCGATACTATATGTCTCGTAACTTGGTAAATAATATTGGTTATTGTTGTGAGCCATAATATGTACCAATATATTACAAAAATATTAAAAGGTTATAGAAATTAGAAAAAGTTTAGATTAAAATTACTTTGCAATATTATTGTGTTTTGCATGTGTTATTATATGATAGATGTTAGGAGGGATGACAATGTGAAGAAAAAATTTTAGCTCGTTTATACGTCGTTGGTTTGCATTTGGCCTACCAAATTTGTAAAATTGACTTAAATTTGATTACACCAGTATAACACATTGTGTTTGTTTCTTTTAAACAATATGCTCATTCATTTTTTTTTTCTATCCATTCAAAAATAGCTTATTTATTTTCATTTATTTAGTCCATTCAAAAATAATTATCTCATACTTCTTTCTTTATTTTGAATCTAATTCAAAACTATTTTTATTTTCAATAAATTTATATTTAAAAATTATAAATATTATTTATTTTAAAAATTTAACTTATAAAAGTTATTATTTCCACCAAATAAATAAATCTCCCTACAAATAAAAATCCAAATATTACGCGTAACAAGACAAAGAGATTGACCTAAATTTTTAATGACGAGCAAGTCAACCAATATATATATATATATATTCTTCTTTTTTTTTGGGGTCAGGGACGAGCCATAGCATCTATTACCCGTCAATGTATTTGTAATTTTGACCAAATTGTGGGCCAAAAATTAATTCCCAAAAAAGGATTGACGGTGACCTTTTCAAAAATAAATTTCAATGATACTAATACAAATAGTGTCTTTTAAAATTATAAAATATTATATATAAATTAAAATTTTCAGCTGAATTTTTAATATTTATTTTTAAAATATATTGATATATACTAATTTTAATATTTTTAAATATTTAAACTTTTTAATATATAAAGAAATCAATATATTTTGTTTGAAGACAGTAAGAAAATATCACCAAAGAATTTGAAATATATGTGTTGTAAATTCTTATAAAATTAAATTAGGTTGTTGACTTTTCTTGCTAGCATAGTCTGTTTTTTAATACTAAATTATATAATTTTTGTATCACTTTCTAGGAAATTCGTTGGCACAACCTAGCCCTGCAAACATTGCTTTGAAGTAATTAAGACTCTGGTTCTTAGAAACTTCATGTTCAAGTGTATAATCATGTGTGTATAAGTAAACTCTTCTTCCTCTAGTGTTTCCAAATACATGTATTATCCAATCAAAGATTCAAAAGATCAATTTCACAAAAATGAGCAATGTTGAAGGAAATGATACACTGAATACTCTTTATGAGGTTTCATTGAGAGGTAGTGTTTCTGAGTTAGAAACTCTTATTGGAAGAGACCCTCTTCTCCTTCACAGAATTTCCTTAACATCATTCACTGAAACTCCTTTGCACATATCAGCTTTACTTGGCCACCTTGATTTCACAAACTCCCTTCTCACTCAAAAACCTCAACTTGCTCTTGAGACTGACCATTGCAGTCGCACCCCTCTTCATCTGGCTTCTGCAGAAGGCCATGTAGAGATTGTTCATGTTTTGCTGCAGACATGTGAAGATGCATGCTTGATGAGTGACCAAGATGGAAGAATCCCTCTTCATTATGCAGCTATGAGAGGAAGAACAGAGGTTGCAAGACAGTTGATTAGTGGAGCAAAGTCAGAATCTGTGATGGTGTTTGATGGATCAGGAAAAACTGTGTTTCACCTTTGTGTTGAGCACAATCACTTGGAGACCTTGAAGACACTGGTGCAAGTTGGAAATGTCAGAGAGGATTTTCTGAACTCTGGAGACTTTCATCATGGAAATACCATTCTCCATTTGGCTGTTATGTTCAAGCAGATTGAGGTATGTTATTCCCCTTTTCTTTTATCAGCTAAGTTATCTGAGTTTTATAATTCATCAGGGTTTTTTATTTGGCCCTTTGTCTTCAAATTTCCATCATTTGTTCCTTTAAATATAATACTTGTTTTCAAGGTTTGGAACACCATTTTAAGTTATCATTTGAATGATTAAAGAAGTGAAACTAGTCTCACTACATTGAAATTCAACTCATGTTTAACAAAGATGACATGAACATGGTAAGATTTGCATGGAAAATAGTCCCTAAAGCAATAATGGAATAGTTGTCTTGCCTTTACTTGATTTGATTTTTCATCACACTGCATAATCTTATGTAATAAACTTAATTAATGTTCGGTGTATGTTCTTAGAGTGTAAGGTACTTGCTCTCAATATCCAAAATAAAAGAAGAAGCAAATATTCAAAACAAGATGGGTTACACTGCTTTGGACATGTTAGATCAGGTTCCAAAAGACATGAGAAGTCTTCAAATAAAACTAATGCTGGTGGATGCTGGATTCAAGAACAATGAAAATAACCAAGTACATCATCCACCATCTGCATCAATCATAGATGTTCCTTCATCAAGAACACAGAATCCAAATGAAAAGTTTTGGAGTAACTCTTTGAAGCGTGTGAACAAGCTCTTACAGCTTAAGAGTGGTAGGTTGGAAGAAATGAGAGGGATGTTGAGTTTGGTGTCTACAATGATCTCAACCGTGACCTTTGGTGTTGTGATGAATCCACCAGGTGGTGATTTAAGTATACACCCGTTGTTACAAATGCAATATCGAGAAATGTTCGCAAGTTTCTTAACGATGAACACTATCTCTTTCATTGCATCACTTGGTGTCACTCTCTTACTTATAAGTGGAGTTCCCTTAAGGAATGAAGTCACAATGGGGCTCTTATCAGTAGGCACAGGTGTCTGTCTAACATTTCTTGTGCTTACTTATATATATGCTGTGCCTTTGAACAAAAATCTGCATTTTGGGGAAACATTTTCTGTGTTGTTTTCTTGGCTTGGACTTGTTGGGGCAATAGTTGTGTTTACCATAATTCGTGTAATTTCTAAGCTAGCGAAAGTTTTGTAGCATGGAACTAAAGGTGGTTGAAACCTTGTCTAGAACATATTGTTTACAGTTTCTCTCTCCTTTGTTTCTATTTTTGTTCTGTTTCTACCTTTAAGAAATATTTAACACTTTGAAGAATCATAAATATAGTTTTTTTTTCTTCATTTTTCTACTTTCAGTCTGGTCCAATTCATTAAGAGGAAAAAAAAAATCAGAAAACAATAAACAATTTTATAATTAAAAAAAGAAACGTATAAATAAAGTGATCTCCATGCCAAAACCCAACTCATTAATTTCTGTATACTTCCTCTCTTGCAAAAAATTAGATCAAGATTCAAACACATCCATGTTACCCCAATCTTCATTGTTAAATAGTTAATTACATCAGGAGTATCATTAGTTATTTATATTTAAATCACATCTAGACCCTACTCTGATGATCAAATTACATAAGCATTTAAATTACATGTATTACCTACATTTCTGCTTGCACTGAAGATGAACATGAGTACAACACTTATAACAGATGAAGCAAATACATCATTTGCTTACACTGATGTTCAAATTACATAAACACTTAAATTACATATACTACCTACATTTCTGCTTTCCTGTAGATGAACACAAGACTTGTAACAGATGAAGCAAATACATCATTTGCTTTGTTTAGAAGCAACTGTTCGCTGAACAGTTGAAACACCATCTACAAATTTTGTCCGGAAAAGAACATTTGCGTTATTGAACATGCCTTCCTTCAAGGAAACCACAATAAACTGCAAGTACAAATAACCAAAAGAAATGAGGTCAGTGGAAATGAGGAAATAGCTGGAGCATTGAAAATAGTCACGAGTTGTAACAGCTGAAATATTTTCAATTTTTTTAGTAAAAAAAAGCCTTCTGAAACTAGATGAACTTTATAACATATCATTCATGAAAAATAAAGAAGTTGACAACCAAAAATTCACATGATCAAACATGTTCTCTTAATAATTTTTGTAACCTGAAATAAGAGATTCTTGGCAATTATATTTTGAATTCGAAAGCCAAAATTGCAAGACATCACACGACAATATCAACAATTTTACTCTACCTGAGAGTGTGGAAAGTGAGCCTTTATCATTCTCCCTATGTTTTGTGTGTGGCTCAAATCAAGAGCTGCATCAACCTGCAAGAATTAAACAAGAAACATTTGGCCCAACCACAATCATTGCTTGAATTGTATAAAAAAGACAGTTCCCGGTGTAAATGGTAGAGAAATAAGATAATGCGTTTTAATGCATAGAACATAACTAGTACACAGATAATCATCCCGTTCACTCCACTATATGGTCTCAATTATACATTTTTCGATAATGGATTTATCTGTAGTAATCTTACTGTAAGGTTTGGCTTGAGAGGAGTGCTATAATACGATAATATACAAAATTATCCAATCATACCTTCTGATTTTTTTAAGAATTAGCTCTCCTATTTCGTCCTTTTCTCTTGACATCAGTTACCATGTTTTCTGATCGTATCACAATACATTTTCCTAATTACTTGGGATTATGATTAGTAAAGTAAAGGTTAGTGCTCTAGGATGGCATCTCTGAGGTTGACATATTACTGTAAGTTCCAACTGGAACAACATTATCACGGGGAAGGATCAATAGCACTGAATTTTATAGCAAAATACAAACATTAAACAAACATTTTTTTAGTTAAATATATAGGCATGCACAAAATGCATAAAGGAAAAATTGAAAAATAAACAGTTTGTTCGGGATAAGTTATGTGCCAAGCATGCATCAACAACTCAGATCCTAAGGTTTTTTGTAGGACCCCATCAGTGTATATAGAGGCGAACTTATATGATTTCAGTATTTCACTGTAATGAATTCAATGCAGTCTATTTGTAAGTACTTTAACAAATAAGATAACTGGCATTCCACAAAAAAATTACAAAGAAAAACATACCTCGTCAAGGATGTAAAGTGGAGCAGGTTTGAACAGAAGTAGTGCCAGAATCAGAGAAAGTGCAAGCAGTGATCGCTGACCTCCACTTAATTCAGACAACGACTGCTTCCACACACTTCCAAATGCAACACGAACCTCAAGACCGTCAAGGAAGCTGCCTCCTTCTGGAGGTTCTAGCTTAGCCATTGTTCCCGGTAATAGTGTAGAAAAGATAGACCCAAAGTCCCTGGATGAAAAGAATAGAAACGTGATACTCAACCAGTGTATTAAATGGATCATTTTTTTGTGAAACCCATTCTGTTTTTAACAGATTAGATTACATTTATTTCCTTAGGGATATGACTTTCTTTTATATGGCACCGAAGTTGGATTACAGCTTTACTTAGTCTCCGTCCTGTGATCCTATTTTTAATGCGAGTAATGAAAATATCACTGTCCAAAAAATTCTATACTGGATTGACCTCTTGGCTATTTGATCACAACGGATCTGACATCATGTTAACTCACTCAACTATCAAAAAGCTAATATATACAACAAACATAAATAGAGTGGCTCAAATTATACTAAACAATTAATAACTCACTTATTTACTTTGACCCAGGTAACATTTAGTGTCTCCTTCTTCTTCTCATCTAGCTCTTCGATCACCTTCTTGATTTTGGACTTGTCATTCTAGGCCAGAAAAGAAAAGAAGAATAAGCACTTACACAAGAAAGTTAAAAAATTGTGAAAATAGTTTAAAATTCACCTCAATAATATTTTTTTTGGACATCAAATCATTGTACTCGTCCTCTGCCTTCTCAAACATAGCCATCACTTTCTTGTTTACCCTTTTCTCAAGCCTTAAGTATGCAAAACAATAAAATACAAAAGTGTTACTACAATAAATTAGGACACATAATTTTAGTAAGCACATTAGTCAATAATAATAGAGTTTCAAAGCATCAGACCCAGATTGCTCAGCCTGAAGCTTTTCAAGCTGTTCCCTTGATTTACTTGGATCACAGGAAGAAAAATCATAATCTGTCCCACTTCTACCAAACAATTGTTTTTCAGAAGCAATCCAAGCATGCTTCTCAATTAATTTATCTACTCTGACAGAGCAGTCTTTCTGTTCCATCTCCATTCGTTTTACCTGGAATAATAGAATAAAGAGATGATTTTTAAGCACTCAATTTCAAGTGTTACAGGCAAGAGTTGTTAAAATGTTACCTCATTTTCCATCCTCTTCCTCTCTAGATTACTCTCAGTAATTTTATGTTCAAGCTTTTGTTGCTCTTTAATGATAGCACTGATTTCCTTATCACGTTCTTTCATTTTCAGGCGAACTGATTTCAGCTCTGATTGAACTTGATCCAGATTATCCCGTGCAGCAACAACCTATAGCACATAGGGTTGAGAACACAATCGTGCACTACAGAAAGAGATCTAATAAACATAAATACAAATACTTACTTTGGATTTTTGCTCTTCTACATCGGAGGCAAGATTGCTTATTAGTGTTCCCAATGATTCTAACTGATTCTGCAAGGATGCTTGCTCCTGGATAACAGCTTCCATTTCCATTACAAGTCTCTCCTTTTCACTATCATGCCCCTAAAAACCAGAAAGCAACCAATTAACTTTTAAACTGTAATGATTATTTATGGTGCATTTGGTAAGAAAGAATTAGAGGGGGAGGAGACGGAAATTAGTTGGTGTTTGGGAGGGGAGAAATATGTTGTAAATAACTGTAGAAATTGTAGGATTAGTTGCACTATTTCTGACCCAGTTCCATTTATTTATTTCTCTCTCCCCTTGTCTCTTTTCCATTTCTCTTCAACTAAACGCATTTAACTTTCACTTTATTTTCATCTATTTATACTCATATTTTTTTATTTCTATCATCAGTATTTCTTTCTTCTATGCCAATATTACTTGGTTAAACTATTTATGTAGGTTATCATTAATTCTGAGCGCTGAATTTTTTGAAAATGTATCCGCGTTTTTTCTTCAACAAGCTACAAACCGCATTCCCCATCTAAACTTGAGATCGGACACATGATTTCTTTCATTGTAGCTACTAGCTGATTCCACAATCTATATCAATATTGCCCAAGATACTATTTTATTCATTCAAAATTTGTTCAGGCAGATGGGCGTACATCAGGCCAAAAACGCATAGAAGTTCTAGAAATTCGTTTATGGTACTTTCAACAATTATTGAAGGCAGCATTGTCAAATAAGGGAACACATGCAAGCCAATAGAAAAGCATTCTCAAGCGAACGGAATAAGAATGAAAACTACTTTCAGTAAGTGTTAAATATTGGCTCATGAAAAGCTCCATTACATCTACGTTATACTGAAATATCCAGCAGACCATCACAAGAAACCCAACCTTTTGTCCCAACATGATTTTGACTCATTCTAACAACAGGAGTTTTACAGGTACTAACTATTTTGACCCCTCATCCTAGGGTTTTGTCTTTATTGAGTTGTACTAAATCAGTTAAAGGAATCATATGATTTAAAAAATAATTTTCAAACATACCTTCAGATCTTTTAAAGATGACTGCATTTGAGATTTTATAGATTTTATCTTTTTCTCCAATCCTTTTAGTCTACTTTCTCTGTTTTTGTCATGGTCTTTTATTGAATTCTCAAGAGATGAAACAGTTTTGACGCAGTCCTCATACAAAAGTTGCTTGTCATTGATTGTCGATTTTGCTTCATTTAGCTCCTGCTCAATCTTCTTCACCAATTCTCCAAGCTACAAAGAAAAATGAGAAGGTGATTAGGGGTGAAAAGGAGCAGACAAAAGGGGTGAATAACACAGAAAAATATAACTAAAATTACATGGAACTGCAATGTTTGTTCATAGATCAATTTTTGAGAAAGAAAAAGAAATAAAAACCTTATGATGCTCATTTTGCTCAGCTCTGCTCTGAAACAGTGTAAGGTCGTACGACTTCAGTTCTAATTGTGCTTTGAGATCTAAAAATTTTTTCTGAAGCGGAAGAAGCTTTGAGATCTGGATATCATGATAAAAGACAAACCAAAGATTTATGAGATTAAAATTACGTGAAAAATCTGAAAAAATGATCTCATACAAAAAAATGGGCTTAGAAAAATGACTAAGCTTCAAGATTATCAAAAGTAATAAATACCAGAAACAAATGCGTGCTAAAAACTATGAAGTCAAAAGAAAATCATATTGTGTTCAGATCCATTCATAAACGCACCACGTATTTTGCTTTCTAACTCTTTAAACATGGTCAAAATACTCCTAATAAGGCTTGGGGAACCATCCTCCCACGATGTAACTTTTGAGGTTATCTTGGATCAATTCCATTTCTAACAGATGCTAAGCAGAAACGATGTCAGACGAACTAGCATGTATTCTTATCCCCACTAAAATCCTTTTTCCTCTCACCACACCATTTCTCATATGAGCAATGAAGCTCCCAATCCAAAAATATTCGAAGCACGGACATAGCTCTTCGATGACATATCCGACATCAACATGTGTCAAACACTTTGCCGAAGAGTTGAATTAGAGAGAAAAAATTGTGACTTCCAAGAAGGTCCAACACAGCATTAAAAGTGGAAAAGTCCGAAACTTGTTCTGTAAGTTTCTATTTCTCCTTTAAACAAACGAAGTGTCTATTTCTCTTTACCTTGTATTGAGTTTCCACTTTTTTTTTTTAAATTTGCTTTTAGATGAACCTGAGCTACAGAGTGTCTTTTTCAATAATGATGATCAATAAGAGGAGGAATGTTTTAAATGAATTAGATTCTCTTTTAACTTTTTGGATTTCAGATGAATGGATTACATCCTTTTTTGTACTAAGCAACAATATGTTCAGATTGTTATATTTGAGTAACTTTTGTATACATGATTTTGAATATAAAAATCTCCACTGTGGATTTAAATAATTATTGATGATGCATGCAGATTATAGGTATTTAAGTGCCCGTGTCATGTCTGTGTTTCATAGCTTAAAATTCTTCCATTTCTTGAAATTTTCTTCATGTTGAAATTGAAACTTTACTTATTACGAAACTTTATAATTGAAAGCTCTCTAAAGAGCTATTTTCTCTTTTCCCATAGCCCACAAACTTTCGATTCCACTGGATAATATTATTGTATTGGCCCATTTTTAAGTCCACCAATTCTCCTGGTGTTGGCTTGCTGATCTATTTTAGAAAGTCAAAGTTCCCAACAACATGAAATCTCTTAGTTGGACCACCGTACATAACAAAACTAATAAACAATATCTAGCAAATACCCACAATAATACCCTAGAAAATAGTTTCATGTTTGTGTTTTATGCTCTTCTGGTTGTGAAAAAATTAACAATTTATTTTGTATATTCAACCCTAGCTAGATACTTTTAGTTCAGACGTTTATGAAGTCTTGAGGAAAACTGAATCTCTAAAGAGAGCAAGTTATCATATGCTTTAAGGCCAAATAAGGCCAAAACCTAAAATACCCTTTCTTTTGAATAAAACAATGTTGTACTTTTTTGAGGTCCTGACCTAGTACTAGTAACCATTTTAGAAGTGATTTTAATAGACATATGGTGAATTTAATTAATTAATGCCTTGTTTTTTCGTATTTTCTTTCTAAAGGAGGATTTGTTTCACCCCTGCTTCTTTATTTGTATTTTTCTCTACTCTGGTGATTTTTCTAAGAAAAAATAAACATGATAATGCATACTATCATTATATAGAGAATCTTCACTACCCACCATTAATTATAACAAATAGGCGGCTTTCAATGCAACAAAAGGGAAACCTACCTGCATCTTTACTTCAAGTAATTGACCCCCTACCCAAATAAATTATAGGCTAATCATTCCTATATTTAAACTTGCAAATGCAGTAGCAGAAAAATAAAACAAATATAAAAATACAATGTAAAATCGCATATGTTTTCAAAGTTTCCATATAATTCTGGAAAAAGAAGGTCTTCGGAGTCTACCTTTGCCTCGATCTCTGACAACCTTCTTTGATGCACTGAGAGTTTTGACTCAGCCTCAGCCAAAGCATGAAGTCGTCCCAACAAATCACCACTTCCCCTGTTACAACAAACCCGTTACAAAATGTACAGAAGTATACTGAATTGCTTAAAATGACATCAGATACAAACATTGAATAACTAAGTGGCTGCATCAACTACTAGAAACATAACTCCTTTAAAGTAAAGTATATAAACTCTTTAACGTTGTAAAAAACTCTATTCTATTATGCTTTACTGATCAGTGTATTGGACAGAAAACAATGTGTATTCTGGTATAGGACCATACTTCCTGCTTCCACCAGTCAGAAGACCCCTTGGTTGAAATATATCTCCTTCAAGAGTGACACTTGTTGTGTAAATGTCCCTATTAAATGCCACCTATTAGACATCCAACAAAAAAAAGAAAGGGAATAAGACTTAGATGATCATGTGGCAGATTAGAAGAGTATGATTGTAAAAGGCATAATATCAATACACATCATAAATCTAATGCCAATTGTAACTGAACATTAAAAAAGGTCCATCACTCGTTACCTCCTTTGCAGCATCAATGGTTTTGCAAACAAAGGTTGAACCAAATACATATTCCATTGCACTCTAGCAACAAACATAAAATTAAGTTAGAAAATATGTAGTTTAAAAAAATGAATCAAAACCGGAGCACCAAAATTTCCTGATCACTGATCAAGACAACCGACAAGATAATATGCAAAAACAAAAATAGAGAACATTATTAGAAACTTCAAGTGGTATGAAAAATGCTCAGTAACGATGTAGTGGGTACCACAGCATGATTAAAAAAATAAATTGCAATTCAAGAAGCAAACCTTTAATTCTTCTTCATAACCAACCAAAGAAAGGGCTACTTCAGCATTCCCCTTGCCCACCTTAAATGGAAGTGGAAAATTTCTTCAGCTTCTACTGACGAAAAGTTAAGTACATAAAGTAATTTAAAAAGTAAAAAGTTCCAGTGACCAACCAGTCTAACAGCAGCTTGTTGAACTCTTGAGGGAACGGGATGGGATTGTATTTTGTTCAGAGGTATAATTGTCACTCTTCTTCTAAGATTTCCATTTTGTAGTAGCTGCTTTCCAGTATTTTCTGTGTCAACAACAACATTATACAACTTTCCACCAGCTGTAACCTGAAAATGGTAAAAATTCAGGGCTTAACCTAAGAATTTTCATTCATAAATTTAGGTACAAGTTATCACGATATCCAACCTCTAGGGCAGTCATTGTGGAACTATCCTTTACTTTGATGAGTTTTGCAACAACACCTTTCACCTTTGACCTCTCAAAGTTCTTGACAGGATCACGGTAAGTAAATTCAACATTGGCCAGGTAAGCTGAAAGATTGCGTATCTCATCCTTCCACTTTTGCACACAGTCCATCTCAATCGTACGCTCCTGTAAGTTATTTTACAAGAGCATTTACTTAAACAAGACTTGTATAAACATTTTTAAATTGGAAAGAAACTAGCAGAAGATCAACCAATCTAACCTTTTGTAAATCCTCCATCTCACCCTCTTTATATGAAAGAGACTCCAACTCAGTTCTTATATTCTCCACATCTTTTTGTCTGGAGTTGAGCTCTCTTACGACAGCATTAGCTTCTTCACGTTTTGACTTTAATTGATTTGTTTTTTCCTTCAGTTCCTTTTCACAATGGCTAATCTTGGCTTTCAGTTGTTTCAATTCAGTCTCAGCACTCCCGACTGCTACCTTTGCATCCCTTAGTTGATCCTCCAAGCACTTCTCCTCATTACCACTGCTTTTGCCGGCTAAAACACCCTGTCAAAATTCGAGCAACAGCATAAAATAAGCACCAAAAGAAATCCCACTGATAGACATCACAGAACCAGACAACTTTAAACCAGTTACCTGGTATTCTTTTTCATGCTCCTCTAGACTCTTTGTAAGCTCGTCAACTGTATTTTTCAGACCTGATGCCCCCTCTTCAGCCTTTTTAACAGCAGACGCCTTGTCGTCTACAGATTGCTTCAGCTCTTCAATGTTTTTAACAATCTTAAAACCCAAACGATTCAAAAACCAAATATTAGCTTCTCAAAATAGAAATAACTCAAAACATTAGTAGCAAAGAATTGGCAACAAAATCTTCAAATTGAGCAAACAGTGAATTTAGAACAGCACTGACATACATTTGCTCTGTTGGCTTCTTCACTCCTCAAAGAGTCTTCTTTGTTATTTAATACAGACGTTTCCCTCACAAGATTCTGGGAAAGCGCATCTACCTTCTCTGAGAGAGATTTCATTTCTCCACCCATGCTAGCTTCCTTTTCAGCAGACAACTGAGCTATTTTGGCCTCCATTTCCTTCAGTTCCACCTGATTTGTTTTGACACCAGCATCAATCTCAGCTATCTTGCCTTTCACTTCTTCCACCTCCAAAGCAGCATTGTCTTTAATCCTCTCCGCTTGAACATAATCATAAGCAATACAGAACCTTCTCAGCCTATCTAAGTCTGCATTGCCATTAGCCCATTGCATGTACTGTGTCTTTTCTTTCCTTAACTTCTCTAGAGCAGGCAGTATTTCTTGATCAAGAAGATTGTTAATCTCGTCAACCTTACTCTGCTTCTTCTCAAGTGTTTTTAGAGCAGCCTCTTTCTTTGTCTCGTACATTCTCGTCCCTGCAGCTTCCTCAAGCATAGACAATATCTCTGGCGGTTTCATATTCAAAACCTTAGTGATCCGCCCTTGCATTATAAGGAAATGTGGATTATTAACATTTAGCTGCACTGAATGAAAAAGGTTCTGAACTTGACTAGGCTGTGCAAGCTTCCCATTGATCAAATATTTGTTCCTTCCCCCGACAACAATCTGCATTGTACCCCAATACATAACACAATAAACAAAACGATAATGCATACAGTTAATCATTGGTAGTTAAAATTTCCTTTTAAAATGGAATGGCCTCTCAACCCAAGAACAAAACAAAACAACTTCAAACTTAAAAGGTAAACGCAGTGAATCAATCGAAGAAGCTTCTAAACTTAAAATCCCCCCAAAACAAGATTAATTTTCCATTTTAAATTATAATTTAATCTTTTTATGGTATTAAACATAAGTTAAATACTATTTCAATAAAAAATTGTTAAGTTGGTCGTACATAACTAAAGCCATCACTATCATAAGAAAAAAAAAAGAAAAATCAAACTATTAAACTGAACCCATAATTCTATCTCGCCAAATAACATAATGATATGTTTGCATAAGAAACAAAAAAAAAAAGAAACGCAGATATTGATACATTCTCATTTTTATTAATTTAGCTAAAGATAAAATTAATAAAAAGGAGAGAAAATTTTATCCTTAGCAACAAAAATTCAATTATTTACTTCCATTCTATTTTCGCATCATTTCAATTGTCAAAATTCCCTCCATCCCCTCACTTTTCTTCCTCTCAAGCAAACAAAGTCTCTAAAAATGGAATTAAGCATAAAACATGAGATAAATAAACCTAAAATGTAGAGACAACTAAAAAAATATGAATTGGAGTTGATGGATTTCAAAAATTAGTACGGGGCCCTATATTCTAACCAATGTTGTGGAAACCAGTCCAGAATCAATGATCATTTGGTCATCTATTAACCGGTTTACATTAAAGAAGATTATATATAATTTGATAAATCTATTATAACGTTAAAAATATTTATCATAATAAAGAACTAATATATGAAATAACAAAAGAAATTAACACAATATAATTCTACAATTCAAATTTTAAAACATCAACACCGTAAAGTACATAATATCCAAAATCAAATTCTTAACAACAATAAAAATTCTTCCAAAAAACAGTAGTGTATAAATAGTTAATATATCTAGGCAATCATTGTCACTTCTTAAGATTTTGATTACTTACTGAGTTGATTATTGATTTCGTGTAAAAAGGATGTGAAGATGCATAACAATTCAAAACGATCTTTCATAAGATAAACTCAAGTACATCTTGAAAATTCATCGACAAAAGTAACAAAATACCTAAAACCCAAAAGACGAATAGGTCCCCAAATATCAGAATGGATGATAGAAAAACTAGATTTACATTGTAATTGAGACATTTTAGGAAAGGCAGATCTAACATGTTTGTCTAGTTGACATGACTCACATTCTAAGGTTTGGAAACCACTAAGTTCAAGACACATTTATTTTAACTTGGACAGATGAGGGTGACCAAGCCGATCATGTAACATTGGCAGACATGTAGTATTTCTTGGTTTCAGGAGAGTAACACCGATGCCATTTTTGGAGTCAGGAATAGCCCAAGAAGACACATTTGAGAGCACGAGAAGAAAGCTTTTCGAGACCTGGAAACATGTCGTGAACAAAACATACACAACCAAAAACCCGAGGAGAAATGTGAAAGAGAGGGGTATCTGGAAACAAGATGGAGAAAGGGACTTTATGATTCAGAGATGCAAGTTGTTCATGTACTTAGAACTTGAGATGACTGTGTCAAGCTGTTGGACTTGAGGCATAGGTAGTTTCAGCCTGAGAGACATTGGCAGTTTTGGAGGAAAACCATGTAAAGAGTAACAGTTTTCCTGAGTGTGACACATCCTTTTGCAATACGTGCATTGAGAATGCTCGCGACCTTCACATTCACCTCCTCTAGGTCCACATCCTCCTCTTCTTTGAGTTACGGTCATAACAAATGGTTCTACTCGAATAGGAGATTCTAGAGTTTCATATGAAGCGTCGACTTCTAGAAACATCCGCAGGTCAACCATGACATGATCTCCTTCACGAATGAAGCACAATCAGTCGTGGAAGACCTACAAATGTTTCTAGAAGTCTACACTTCATGAAATGAAGAGGCTGGATAAATACTCTATGGTGATGATTCTTCGTGCCATTCATCCAGACTTCAATCACATGAAAGATCAACTTCCGACCTCTCATGAGGTCCCTTCCATGGACACCTTGATCCAACGCATGATTTGTTTCCCAAAAGTCCCAACATACGAAACTCTAGAATCTCCTGTTCGAGTAGAACTAACTGTTATGGCCGCAACTCGAAGAGGACGTGGACCTAGAGGAGGTGAATGTGGAGGTCGCGAGCATTCTCAATGCACGTATTGCAAAAGGATGTGTCACACTCAGGAAAACTGTTACTCTTTACATGGTTTTCCTCCAAAACTGCCAATGTCTCTCAGGCTGAAACTACCTATGTCTCAAGTTCAACAGCTTGACACAGTCATCTCAAGTTCTAAGTACATGAACAACTTGCATCTCTGAATCATAAAGTCCCTTTCTCCATCTTGTTTCCAGATACCCCTCTCTTTCACATTTCTCCTCGGGTTTTTGGTTGTGTATGTTTTGTTCACGACATGTTTCCAGGTCTCGAAAAGTTTTCTTCTCGTGCTCTCAAATGTGTCTTCTTGGGCTATTCCTGACTCCAAAAATGGCACCGGTGTTACTCTCTTGAAACCAAGAAATACTGCATGTCTGCCAATGTTACATGATCGGCTTGGTCACCCTCATCTGTCCAAGTTAAAATAAATGTGTCCTGAACTTAGTGGTTTTCAAACCTTAGAATGTGAGTCATGTCAACTAGACAAACATGTTAGATTTGCCTTTCCTAAAAGGTCTCAATTACAATGTAAATCTAGTTTTTCTATCATCCATTCCGATATTTGGGGACCTAGTTGTATTTCGTCTTTTGGGTTTTAGGTATTTTGTTACTTTTGTCGATGAATTTTCAAAATGTACTTGAGTTTACTTATGAAAGATCGTTTTGAATTGTCATGCATCTTCACATCCTTTTTACACGAAATCAAGAATCAATTCAGTAAGTAATCAAAATCTTAAGAAGGGACAATGATTGCCTAGATATACTAACTATTTATACACTACTGTTTTTTGGAAGAATTTTTATTGTTGTTAAGAATTTGATTTTGGATATTATGTACTTTACGGTGTTGATGTTTTAAAATTTGAATTGTAGAATTATATTGTGTTAATTTCTTTTGTTATTTCATATATTAGTTTGCTTGAAAGGGTTCAAGTCATATGCGACACACACCGTGGTTCCGGGCTTCGGCCCGTTCTTCAACGCCATCACCGGCTCAGTTCAGGAAAATCGAACGTATTGGAGGTTGCGACCGTCCTCAATGCACATATTGCAAAAGGATGGGTCACACTCAGGAAAACTGTTACTCCTTACATAGTTTTCCTTCCAAAACTGTCAATGTCTCTCAAGCTAAAACTACTGAGTCCAAGTTCATGTTCACTGAGGACGAGTATCAAGAGTACCTACGCCTCAAGTCCATCAGCTTGACACAGTCATCTCAAGTTCCAAGTACATCAACAGCTTGCATCTCTCAATCCATGGAAAGTCACAATTTATGGGTAATTGATCTCGGTGCTTCTGACCACATCTCTAGTAATACCTCCTTGTTCTCAACCATTTCATTTCAAGACAAACCTCATTTTATAACCCTGACAAATGGCTCTAAAACTTCCTCAAAGGGAGTCGGTTGAGTCATCTTGTCTCCCTCCTTAAATCTAAAATTTGTCTTTTTTGACCCTAATTGTCCCTTCAATTTAATTTCCTTAAGCCAGTTAACCAAAAATGTTAAATTGTTCAACAACCTTCGATAACAAATCTTTTGTCATACAGGAGTGTGGTTCAGGAATACAGATTGGAGAAGGATATGAAGCAGGAGGATTATATCATTTTGGATCTCGCTCGAGTGTCATGTGTTGCAGCCCCTAGTCCTAAAACATACACATAATGATTGTCTAGATATACTAACTATTTCTGCAAGTAGAACTTCAGAAATAAATTCAATATATATATATACACACACATACACACAATTTATAATCTATAATTTTATAGCAATAATTCTCTCCTCCCATTTTATATTTCTGTTTACATAAAAAATAGAAATAAATTATGTTAAAACTAACTCTACTCTGATTTTAAGAGCCTAACAAATTACTTATCATCCACTCACTATTTTTTTATGTGACAACCTTTATTAGTATTTTCTCTTTACGAAATCATTCACAATTTTTTATTTTTTATGCAACCATCTTTACTAAAAAAATAAATCTTTAAAGTATATAGAGGACAAAATATCAATTTCTCACTCTTTACCCAATATGTCCGAATTTCGTAACACCGAGTGTAACTTCCAAGCCATCATTATCCAAAAATAAATAAAAAGATTAAGAATTAAAATAGTTAACGTCTAAAAAAAATTATATTGACTTCCTCTATCCCTTTAATTAAAACACATAAATTCAGAAAAACAGCTACAAAACGTACAACTAAACCAAACACAGCAAACAAAGCCTACTATACTAGGGAAGGATTTTAGAAATTTCTAGTTAATTAATTGCTATAAAGATGAACTCATTTTCTCTTTACTTCCATCATCTCCTAATTTCAAATGTCAAAATCCCAAAAACAGCCTCAATGAGAGAGAAAAGCATCATAGGCAAATAAACCCAAAAGAAAGAGACCTATAAATACACCGGGTAAGCCCCGTCAGTGAGTGACTTGAGTAAATTACCAGAGAATTTGGTTCAAACTTAGTAGACTTCCTTGTACTCCCTCAAGACTTAAACATAAGCCAAAAGAATAGTATGCATAAGAGACTTCAACATAACCAAATCTATCTAATCTAAGCCTTATTTAATAGTATAATTCCTAAAACATACTTCATCTAACAGTAATTCTATTTCCAACGACTAGTTTTTATTCATAATGTGATACTTTACCCCAGAAAAAAAACATATGCTTTTTAACTGAAAACAGTGAAATTAAAACAAGAATTGGGAACAAGAAGAAGAAGAAAAAGTGGGAACCTGTCTTGTGACTGTTATCTCGTGATGGCCTTCGTACCCGAGAGGGCTTCGCGACCGGTCGGAGTTGTCGAAGACGATGGAGACGGTGGCTTTGGTGATTCCGGCCTGGCCCTGCTTGTAGACGAGTTCCTGGAGGTTGGAAGCCCTAACCTGCTGCAAATTGGTGATGCCAAGAACGAAGCAGATGGAATCGAGAATGTTCGATTTTCCTGAACCGTTCAAGCCGGTGATGGCGTTGAAGAACGGGTCGAAGCCCGGAACCACGGTGCGCGTCGCGTATGACTTGAACCCTTCCAAGCAAACCTCCTTGATGTGCATGGCGAAAAGGGTTCGCAAAACGAAACGCGAAACGGCGGCGTTCGGTTGAAGGAGGACGAGAGAGTGTGAAGAGAATGAAAATTTTGAATTGGAATAATAAAAATGAGTTCTTTTGGGGGATTTTGCTTTGCTTTCTCTGGTGGGGTGTTGAAGTTGAGAAAGGGAATCGCAAATCAAAGGCGGGAAAATTTAGGGAAATTCAAAATGAGGCTCCATCTCGCTATTCTAGGTTTTCTTAATTGCTGATGGTGATAATGAGATCAATTTAATTTTTATTTATTAATTAACAAATTTAAATTGTGGCAAATATTTATTTATTAATTATCAATTCAAATTTACTTTATAGTGATTATTTTTATATTCGTGTGTGAAATTAATGTTCTTAAATTATATATTTATATCATTCATTATCTCCAATTGGCTTATCTTTTTAAATTTCTCAATAAACCCTCTTTCAATTCTTTAATTTTCATATTTATGTTCATTTTTTTATGCATATTTAAAAACATCTTCATATTTTTATACTCCTTTGTTATATTCTCTTGACTTTTTCGGGATAGAATAGTTAGTTATTTTTGGTAAAGAAAAATATTAGATGGTGACTTTGGTGATTTAATAACCACTTCATCATGATTGATATGAGTAAAGATACTAAGATGGGTAAGGTCTCATAGAGAACGTTTAATATGAGTCTTCCAAAAAAATGTAGATCAACATTTTTTCCTAAGTGTCATTATGTTGCATGCAATTTTTTTTTTTGTGTGTGTTATAATTATTGAATTGTTTGAGATTAACTCGTAACGTTATTCTTTAAATTCGATTGGAGGTTAAAATATTATAATTACTGTAAAAGTGTTTTTGTATTCATTTCTCTTTTCAAATATATCACATTTTTTTTTAATATATTACAACAATAAGAGATGGTTATTTTAAGGACATGAATTCAAGAATAATGGTAGTTTGAATGATGACATTTCATTATTTTATTCATACGAAATTAAATCGTAAATATATTTTTTTCAATCGAGTTTTATTTATAACAATCATCGTCTTTCTATTATTTTTTTTCTAAACTTTTTAGTTATTTTCTTTTTAATCTGTAATTAAATATTTAGTAGAATAAGTTTATCTTTTGTCTTTTTTTTTAAGTCCTGATATAAAATGTGTTGCATGTGATGATAAAGGGGCTCAATGCAAATTTCTATTCGGTTACGATTATAATGGTGTATTCTAATAATTTAGGTAAAGCAACCTGTGTGGATAGACCATGTGGGAAGTATCTTTGAAGTATAGGAAAGTTTATCAAAGTAAAGGGAGGTAGTAATAATTTTATATGTGCTCATATATATTTTAACTTATGTATTGGGTTCAATTAAGATGATATTATTATTTCATTGGAAACCAATTTGTGATCAGTAATGCAGAGTGTTTGTAAAATCAATGGTATAAATTGACTTGTCAAAAAATTTATATTGTTTGAGTATAATGATGATATTGAATTGTGTACTTATTTGTTTGGGCCATTATTTTGGGGTTGTTCAAGTATTGTTGTCTTTGGGGCTAAATTGATTTGGCTAAAATTGTCATATTTTATATATTTGATGATTATTTTGAACTAAAATAAGGTGTTGTAATCATTGAATAAGGAACTAAAGTTACATAAATGTCAAATTGGACAACCTAAGTTAAATTGAGTTTAAATTTTGATACAATGTTGAACACATATTCATTGTGTCACTTGCAAAACTCAAACAAGGAGCTTTAGTGGTCTAAAGCTTCGAACGCAACTTTGGGACCGTCGCACACTCACTTAACATGCAACTCCAGAGGTTTAGTGCGTCGGTCGGTCCCCTAGTCGCATTAAGCACCCCCTTCACAATGATCACCAGGGTATCTAGCACTAAGATCACCCTCTTTTGGGTTATGGGTAATATTGGTAAAATTTTATATTTTTTATTTGTTAATCATTGGATTGTATTGGACTTTTGAAATATGGCTATTCATTTTGACTATAAGATGTCCATGGGTCGAGAAATACATTTTACAATTTTGATATACTTAATGAGAATATTGTAACTAAATATCATGTTAATGCAATAAAAATAATTGATGTGTTACTAATATTTCAATTGAAATATTTGATATGTGGTGAGTATGGATGGAAATACGATACATATACATGAGATGAATTACACATGAAAAAAAAGATATTTGGATGTTTGTGTGAAGTGTATTTGATGTCAATGTTCAAAGTGAAATTATCATGACTCAAATAAGTATTGAACTTAGAGAAAATATTTTTATAATTGTGGTCATGGGATGAATGATAATGGTTATTTTTATAATTTTTTGAATAAAATATATTTTATAACTTCATTTTTTTTTAAGAATAAAAAGAGATGGACACACATGCGTAGCCATCTGTTTCTACTTTTCTATATAAAGATAAATTAAAACTGTATCCTAATAATAAATATAACCAAACTCAATCTTAACTATTTGATTTAATTATTATTGTTTTCAACTTATATTCATTTATTTCAATTAAGCATCACATTAATAAAATTATACCTAGGTTCATTAGTTACTATATTAATCCAAATACACATATATAATAAACATAATTAGTGTAATTGATATAATTACGTGTTTTTTATCAAAGTACAACAAATCATAATCACATTTAATCGTTATATCAATACACACGTTGTATAATAAATATAGTAAATTACCTTAATTGTGCATACTATTATATAGTTACATCAATTAAAAACTCCTACAACATTTAATAAAACAAATTAAATCATACATTCAACAATACATTAATTATTTAATAATTACATCAATAACTTCAGATACAAATAAACAAGTTAGGAGATAAACATAAAACAAAAGTTTTTAAATGAATGATAATAATTTTATAAGAATAGTTTTTATTATTTCAAAAAATTTAACAAAAAAAAATCATGTTGTATCAATTTTTTAAAAATTGGATTAAATAGAAACTTTAAAATAAAAACTTTAAAAGAATGAAGGACTGTAATATTTTCTATGAAATCAAAATCAAAAGAATAATTAAATCTTAAAATACGTTTAATCGATCTACTTTTAAAGTAACTCAACATTTAAAACCATTACACGTTATTATTCTCAATTTCTTTAAGAGACATGGTTTTCTTTTTTTCATGATTGTTCACTTATTTATTTAAATTTACATGAAAACATTTTATACAAAAATTATGTGTGGAGTTACTTTTAATACCATAAATTTTATATACGAGGTTATTCTCCTCGAGTGTATATTTTACTTTTATACATCTTAAGTTGTTTATTTTTCCACGTTATTTTCTTAGGAACCAATGACTTTAAATTATTTTCTTATATTTAAATATGTTAAATAATATGTGAAGTTTAAATAATATATATATATATATATATATATATATATATATATATTTGAAAGATTATATTTAAATTATTATGAAATAATTTTTGTTTGGATAAACTAAAATAACATAATAACAATGACACACGTTAATACATTAATGTTTGTGTTTATACCAGTATGTTTTATTCTTTTAGTATTTTTGTTTGTAGTTTCTTTTTTTTTGTTTTGTTTTGATTTTCAAGTCTTATTTGTCATATTTTTTTTATCGGAATTTGGACTAATAATCAAAATTAATGTTATATGGTTTTACTATCTTAGCAGTGAAATTTGCATTTATCTTTTATTTTAAATTTTTTAAATTTTGAGAAATTTTAATTCTTAATTTTTAAAAAATAATAAATATAATTATTTTAATTTAATAATATTAATTTTTGATGTGTTAAATAATGATTTATATTGACATTTGAAGATATAAACAATTAACTTCAAGAAATTTCATGTAATTGAATTAGAAGATTATATTTATTTATTTATAAAATTTAAGATTCAAATATATAAAAAGTTATATTTACATTTAATTTTATAAACTAAAAATATATTTAACCCTTAAAATTAAATATATTATATAAGACTAGCATAAACACAGGCGCGATAGCATGTGTGTACGCATTTTTTGAATTATATTAATAATTAATGATATTATAATGTTATTAAGTTAATAAATAATTAAAAGTATATTTATAAAAAATAAAGTGAAATGTATGGAAAAAATATGAGAAAAATAACTGTTGATGAATAGTAGGAGAAGAAAGAAGAAGGAGATAAATAAATAATTTTATAAAAACTTGTAAAAATAACCGTTAATTTTTAAATATTTAATAAATAATTAAATTGTAAAAGGTAAAGTTGAAATTATAAAATCTAGAAAAAAAAAATCCTTTTATATATAATTATAGATTATAGATATAAGGATATTTTAAACTAAATATATCACTTATTAGTAATATTAATGGTTGAAATATTTTGTAATAATAATGGGAAAGTCTTGAAAAGAGAAATGAGGATAAAATAAAATGTAAGATCTGTATTTGTCTCCCACACGATTCAGAATCATAGAGACTGTGATTGTGACAAAACGTGGCAATTGCTGGGCCAAACAAGGCACTAACAACAGTGAACCATTGGAAGATCAGCCACATCAGACCAAAGCCATCATTGAAATAGTGACACCTTCACTCACCAATTTCCACCAATTTCCACACCCTTTTGCGTAAAGCTCAAAGCTTTGTGTCAATTTGATCATTCTGTGAAATGGGGGATGATGGAAAGAAGAACGGTGGAGAGGGGGAGCTGGTGAAGGTGGAGCCAAAACCCAGCAATGGCTTCACCTCAAAAGTGATTGATTTGTTGGAGAAGCTGGTGGTGAAGTTCTTGTATGATTCTTCACTGCCCCATCACTACCTCACTGGTAATTTTGCTCCTGTCACTGAGACCCCTCCCACCAAGGACCTTCCTGTCAAAGGGCACCTCCCGGTTTGTACTTGTGCCTCTTGCTTTTTGTTGAATTTTTTATTTATTCAATTCAATTGAAGTGTGTTCATGCTGTATAGAGTGTTTGACAGTGTTTAGTGTTGTCCAATCATAGATTTTGTCATGTAGGGGAAGACTGTTGTTTATTGTTATTTGAAAAATCCATTTTTACTTTGACAGTGTGTGAAAATTAAACTTGTATTGTTGTATTGTTGTCCATCTGAGGAACATGTAGTGTTGTCATGTTTCTTGAACTTCTGGTAAATAGTTGACAAATGCGGTTTCAATTTTAGTCACATGCAGTCCAAAAAGCTTGAGAATGCAGCTGAAATCACAGTTCTGGATTGTTTTTTAAAGAGTCGGTGTTATTGTATTTCATTTTATCTGTTTTGGTGTTATGGCCTTTTATTTTCCTTCTGAATTTGAAGTAGAATACTTAGACAGGGAAATTAAAGAATCTGGATGAACAGAGAAGAGAGGAAAGAAAATGGAACAATTTTGGTTCTCTAACTTGGTGTGAAGTTCTTTAACAAACATCAAATCATGCCATGTTTTATACATCATTTTCAAAGTTGAATGTTGGTTGTTTTATTGATGCAGATCTCGTTATTGTAAGAATTACAGTATCTAGATTTTCCTAATCTTTTATCACCGTGGAAGTAGTCCATGTCCGTCTTTCTGGCAGTTATTTGGTTTTTTATAATTCACAAGTATAATGCTGCTTTATGCCTCTGTTGAAATGCAAGACCTTGTTGTGCTACTGGTCATGAAAAATGTGTGGTATATCTTTGGCTTTCTGATTAGTTTTTTGAAAAATGTTACCACGCTATTCAATGATATATAATCAAAATATTCTAATGTAATACACTCTTTCTCCAAAGGTTTAGAATCTAGAGCAAATATCTGGTCGTGCCACTCATTGTCTAATGTTTATAACTGTCTTTCAGGATTGCTTGAATGGGGAGTTTGTCAGAGTTGGACCTAATCCAAAGTTTTCTCCTGTTGCTGGATATCACTGGTAAAGTTTTATTTATTTGTATATTTTTGAACTCTATCTTATGGGTTATTGCACAAATCCTGGCAAAGATTCATTTTTTGATGTAGCTTACAAGTATATTGATTTTCTTTTACCCATATTTACTTATTATGCAAAAAGGTTTGGTCTTATTATTCAAAAATTAGTCTGTATTAAAAAATGCTGTTTTAAAGTGGAATTTGAGGCTTATACCGTGCTTTTTCTCACTGGTTTTGCAGGTTTGATGGAGATGGGTGTGTGCTTCTGTTCCTATATGCAATCATATATTTCTTTCAAGTTTATTTTAAATGAGTTGTTGTGTGAATACTGGCCATATTTTCTGGATCTATTGGAATTTGGAATTCTTGGGGATATTGTTTAGCATCAAACTCCAATCAAAATCTCAACACTTTTTTTTTTTTGCAGAATCCCTTTTTTACAAATGATTGAGTAAATGGACAAATTGAAACTATAGATACTGAACTGAACATAGAGTAAATGTATAAGGTCCACAATCTTAACTAAGCCTAAAAAATGTAGTATTCTAGATAACAAAGCACCTCATATACAAATTTCAGTTCAATTGTTTCTGAATCAAACACCAGTTCCAATTACACATTCACTTCTGATTTTCTTAAGTTTTGGGCAGCCAATTTATACAGCACAAAATTCATAGTTCTGGTGTCTATTCCTCTAATTTTTGATTCAAGTATCAATGAATTGCAGAATGATTCATGGTTTGCGCATCAAAGATGGAAAAGCTACATACGTTTCACGTTTTGTGAAAACTTCTCGTCTTAAACAAGAAGAATACTTTGGACGGGCCAAATTTATGAAGGTATAAAAAGAAAGTGAAAATTTTAGTAATCTTAGAATTTAGAAATAATTTCTTTTAAATCCCCTAGACAAACGTAGCTTCTTGTGTCACTTTCAGATTGGAGATCTCAAGGGTCTATTTGGACTTTTAATGGTTAACATACATATGCTGAGAACTAAATTGAAAGTGCTGGATCTTTCTTATGGAGGTGGAACAGGTAATTTGTGCTTTATGGTTCTTTTCAAATTTAAGGTCCCAGCAATTTCTTACATTCTGCAATTTCAAATTGAAATAGTACTTTGTGTGTCCCATTCCAAGATTCCACTCTCGTGGCATTGTGTTTGGGCTTCTTTTACATTGCATCGTACAATGCTCGTATAAATTTTGATAAATGCATCCGTATACACATACACACTCGTACACATTTCATTACTAAATGATTGGAGAATGCACTACCTGGTACTTTGTTTCGCTGATTACCGATACACAATTTTGGTGAATTCTCGTGGTGGTTTTTGACTGGGAATATTAAGCTCTTGTGTATCACTGAAATTGTTGAAACTAACTTGTGTTCATATTCCAATTTCTACCAGCCAATACTGCTCTCGTATATCACCACGGGAAGCTTCTAGCTCTCTCAGAAGCAGATAAACCCTGTAAGTACTATTTGTGTCTACTTTTTTCTTTTCATGAATGATATAAACTTGTTGATGATATCTGAAATGCATGGACTGTATAGAACAAAGGGAATGAAAAGATTCATCAAGGTATGATCTTAAGCGGCCAGGGTTCTTTCCTTTCTCATGGAGGAAGTAACTGCAGTCCAATTAGTGACTTGCTAGTTATAGTTGTTTTTACCTCTTCTAGTCTTCAGGACTGAAGTAGTTTCATTTTGAATTTTGCAGATGCTATTAAAGTTTTTGAAGATGGTGATTTGCAGACACTTGGAATGCTAGATTATGATAAAAGATTGGGTCACTCCTTCACTGCTCATCCAAAAGTTGACCCATTTACCGGTGAAGCCATCTTTAAATGAGTGATTAAATTGTCTGATTTAATGGAATATTTGTTCCAACAAATATATATTCTGTATGCAGGGGAGATGTTTACATTTGGCTATGCACATACACCACCGTATATCACATACAGAGTAATTTCAAAAGATGGTTATATGCATGATCCTGTACCCATAACAGTATCAGATCCCATCATGATGCATGACTTTGCCATCACAGAGAATTATGCAATATTCTTGGATCTTCCTCTGATTTTTAGGCCAAAGGTATTGCAGGTTTATCTGTTCTTATATTCTGGAAAAAACATACATTTTGATTTTGTACATCAATTGGTGACAGTTAATGAATTTGACACTGTGGATTGAAACCCTTTTTCAGGAAATGGTGAAGAATAATACATTGATATTCTCATTTGATTCAACCAGGAAAGCCCGTTTTGGTGTGCTACCTCGGTATGCTAAGGATGAAAAGCTTATCAGATGGTTTGAGCTACCAAACTGCTTCATATTCCACAATGGTATGTTTGTTTATTTCGTTTCTCCTTTATATTATATGTTCCTTGATATTCCACAATGATACGTTAATACTATGCAGTGATATATTTTTGTACTAATTCAATAGTAACATACTTAAAATGTTTGAATTCTAAACCAGGTTCAGTTTATGCTTTGAATTCTCTATTTCTACAGATGAAGCTCATTGTAAAATTTCATGTCAATTTTTTTGCAGCCAATGCTTGGGAGGAGGAAGATGAAGTTGTTCTCATCACATGCCGCCTTCAGAATCCAAAGTTGGACAACGTCGGTGGGGCTGTCCAGGAAAAGCATGAAAATTTCTCAAATGAACTGTAAAGGATTCATTCTTACATGTAAATTTTGGAGAAAAAAGGAGTTTACTGCATAATTGTTCTTTATTCATGATAACTGAACTCTTTCCAGGTATGAAATGAGATTTAACATGAAAACTGGTGAAGCTTCTCAAAAGAAACTGTCAGCTCCTGCTGTAGATTTTCCCAGAGTCAATGAAAGCTACACTGGCAGGTAAGCTCATTCTCTCCATGTTGAGAAAATTTAGGGAAGTTAAAGTACTCACTAACTTGTGAACAAGTCTATCTCAATCATCTGTCAACTTGATAATTTTAATCCAAATAAGATTATATTGGACATCACTATGAACTTTGACATTTCAGTTATATTGATCCTGATGGTTTCATTTAATCTTTCATTTCATCAGGAAGCAGCGATATGTTTATGGAACCACATTAGACAACATTGCAAAAGTTACCGGTATTATCAAATTTGATTTGCATGCCGAACCAGATCATGGAAAAGAAAAGCTTGAAGTTGGAGGAAATGTTCAGGGTCTCTATGAGTTGGGACGAGGAAAGTTTGGCTCGGAAGCTGTTTATATCCCTCGTGTCCCTGGAACAGAGTCTGAAGAAGATGATGGATACTTGGTCTTGTTTGTTCATGATGAAAATGCAGGGTAACCTTTCTCTACACACTTGAAGGAGTCACTTTTTTGTGAACTTATTTTTACAATTAAACACCTTTCTGTCCATACTAATATACTAATTATAACTTCTAGTTCTTACACCTTTTTGGTTTGTGATCCTTGTGATATTCAAACCTTCCATTTTTCTTCTTTCTGCAACAGAAACACTTATCCTTACATATATAGGAAGAAGAAGTAATTACAGAAAGATAGTGCTTTACGTTTTACAAATTGAAAGTGCCTTCTATAGTACTAAGATATGACATCCTCATGAAAATTGTCTATCAACCTTCTGTAATTTGCATTACAATTGCTTACTAACAGAATTCAAATCACAAAACTGCAGAAAATCATTTGTGCATGTCATTGATGCAAAAACAATGTCAGCAGATCCTGTTGCGGTTGTGGAATTGCCCAATAGAGTTCCATATGGTTTCCATGCCTTCTTTGTGACTGAGGTTTGTGTTGCCTTTCTTCTTCTCTTTCATTCCTCCACATTACTCATAATGTTTATTAAGCAACCATTTTCTTCTGGGTCTATTCGGTAGAGAGGGAATGAAAAAATGGTGAATGAAATAAGTGAAAGTTAGAAGTGTTTGGTTGAAGAAAATTAGTAAAGAAATACACAAAAAATTATATATAGATGAATGAGAATATGCAGGAAAGTAAAGTAAAAAATTGTTCCCTTTTTCCTTTCAACCATTCAACCAACACAGATAAAAATTCATTTTTTTTTATAAAGAAGTACCCAATAGTTCTTCATTTATTGCTTACCTTTTGTTGTGTTGAAAAATGCTTATACTGCAAAACATTACCCTCATTTCTTCCTCCACTTTAATAGAATGATACTGATTATTGTTATTGTTTCTTTTTGGGCAGGAACAATTGCAAGAACAAGCAAAACTGTGATAATGGTTGCAGCCTCACTTTGTTGTTCTGCTTCAATATTTGTATACATTTTGCTACAAATAATGGAATGTATTTTATAGTATCAAGGATCGGCTTTTTTACATGCATTTGGTTTGGTTCCAATATTTTTTTTCTTCGTTTTTTTTTAATAAACATAAAATATTTTCTTTTTTTTTCTTTTTAATGAATTTTCATGTATGATGAATAAATGAAGAATAGAGATGACAAAGTACTGTTACTCTTTAACATGAGTTTTATATAAAAGAAAATATCACAGCAAACCAATGTTTACAAAATTAATTTTAAGATTATAATATATTAAGCAATATTAAAAAATAACGGAATGTTTATATGATTATAATTTTATTAAAAATATTCAATTATTTTCATAATTATTCACATTATTTTTGAAATGGCTCATGCCTAAAAAATTATCATGAAATTGAGCCATCCCAGTTTAACTTTTGTCCAATGAAATTTAACTTTTATAATTTTATATTAAACTTAAATTACCTTGAAATTGAGGCATCCCAAGTTACATTTCTATTTCATTTGATCCTCTTTAATTACCTTGAAAAACATAGTATCTTAAAATTTAAAAAATAACAGAAAAAATATTCTTTAAGAACAAGAGTAATACATAACTCATTTTAAACCTAAACAAAATTTAAATACTCAATTTATGTTAAAAGCCTTAAACACTGCATAAATGGTTAGAGGGAATAGGCATTACAATTTTTCTAAAAAAAAATAATAAGAATTGGTGTTGGCAATTTACATTGTAATACTTTTTTTTTATTTTTCTCACATAAATTACATTTTTTTAATAATTTTTCCTCACAAACTACGTCAATAAGCAATTAAGTGAAATAAATATAATATATTTATTAAAAAAAGATGAAAATATTTCAATAAAACAACTTCATAAAAACTTATACATTTATTATTATTCTTAATCTATGTACACAAATCATGAATGATACACTTGGGACGAAAGTAATATAATTTAAACTCAATTTTTGATCGAATAACATTTTATTTTTATTTTTATTTCCCAAACCATGCTTTTCTATTTAAAGTTGATGACAACTTCTTTTCGAACCCATGCTTCTATTATATGCACCACTATTAACATTAAAATCCCCACTTCACCCCTCAATTTATACTTTTTTTAGAACTAAGTTTTGAATTACATAATTTAATATATTGACTTTTACATTGTATGAAATCAATATTATATCTCATATTATATAATTCAGACTATTTATAAAAAATAATTTTCAAATTGTGCAAAAATATACTTCTGATCAAGTTGCACAAAATAAAAGTACTTTTTTTCTCTAAAAAAGTTGACTTCCTAATGTAATTTAGAATTATTTTTCAGATTACACAATACAATGTAGAACAAATTGTTAAGCTAGAATCCAAATATTTCTAGATTACTTTATTTGATTTTTTTTATGCAATAAATCCCCTTTTTGATTGGATAATCCAAACTCCTGAAATAAATTACAACAACAAAAAGAAGTGGAACCACAAGGGGGTGACATCAATGGGGACAGTTTTGTCTTTTACACACCCCATGGCGGTGAAGGGAGAAAACCGGGGGTGCAAAACGAAATAGCCGAACCTGATTCCCATTCAGCACTTTAAGCGTAACAATGTCAAAGAAAATATAGGACAAAACAGATCAAGTTTTTAAGGTTTTGTGCAGCATATATGTCTTAAATCACTTCACAGTTTAATCAACTGTCACATAGTTTGAAGCATAAAACAGTTCTGAAACCAAAGTGATTTTTTTCTTTTTCTTTGTCATCCCATTAACAAATGGAGATGCAAAGAGAAAACAAAAGCAAAGGGAGAGACCAAACAAGGAATAGAGTACACCATGACACTGGTCTCACCACTTAACTGAGCCAAGAATGATTTGCCTTCAACACAGCATCATAAGTTGGATGAGATTAAGCCCTTCTTCACCTGCAAAATATCAAACCTCGCATGAGACATCAGAAGAATTCAACAAACAAAACTTTTCTATAACCACTTTTGGGACCAAAAAAGATTGAAACCAGTTTCTCCATAAGCTAAAATTATCATGCATAAACTAATCTCGGTTAAAGACCAAAGTTTCAACTAAACCTGTCCCAAAACTTAGATGTTCAATTGAAATTCGTCTGTCTCAAACTTTAATATATTTTTAATATATTTTGGTCATAAACTTTAAAAATGAATAGATATAATTCTCTTAACCAAATATTATTATTTTTTTACGTGTTAAACGACATCTTTGCCTGACATTTAAGCTGGTATGTGTCAAGCAACCGACATATTTGCCTGACATTTAACCTAGTGTGTGTCAAACAACGTAAACAACTCAAATGTTAACATAAAAAGTCATTGGACATGTCAAAAAGTTTAGCACATTAGGTTAGAAAGACTATATCTATTCATTATTAACATTTCGGGACCAAACTATATCAAAATTTAAGACAAACTATATCAAAATTTAAGACAGACAAATCTTAATTTTATGTCAAAGTTTAGAGACGGTAAACATATTTAACCCATATATATATTGTTTTATTTTTTTTCTGGTACCTAACTGTTGCTGTATGGCAGAGGGAAGTGCTATTTGAAAGCCCCAAGAGGGTCTCTCTCTTTACCAAAGTAGTCTCCTCCCTCCTTTTTTCCATTCACTTGTGAAAGGTATAGTGCTGTAAGACCATTTCCATTATGGTAACCATTGTTCAAACTCTGCACTCTGTGCATGTCCTGAACCATGTTTGATGAGCCTAGATTCTCATTGTTGGTGAGCCTATGCAGAGTGTTAAACGAGTTTGCTGACGGGTTTGCACCACTATTATTGCCTTTCTCAGAACTAACACTAGAACTCTTATTTTCAAGCTTCTTTGTGTTCAGAAATCGACCACCATTGCCTCTTGCCCTTCTCATGGCGTGTAGATGACGTGATTCATGCAGGTATGGCTGCAAGAAATGAATGAAACACCTATGAGGCCATTGAAAATGACCAACTCTACAACAATGGCAAGAACTTGAGATAAAACTATATGAATGAATACAGAACATTCACAAGCACCTTACCAGTAAATAAGTTGAATATGAAGCATACCTTTCTGTTTCTGATTACTTTCTTTTCGAGCTCGGCCTTAGCACGTGACTGTCTTCGCCGCAAAATACCATGATACTGCTTTGCATTGACATAAACAGGTTCCTCTTCCATTTCAAGTGGCAAAGGCATTCTAGCTTGATGCATTCCATACAATGGAGGGTTTATCTAGCAGCATACCAGTATCTGTTAGGACTAGCAATGAAGTAGCATTGCAATTACTTGGTTCAACAAGAATATTATTAGAAGTCTCAGGAAAAAGAGTGGAAGGAAAGGGAGGTTGAACTTAGATTTAGATGCAAAAGTGATGTTCTTTAATGGCACACAATCATGAAAAGATGTGCAAATAATTTGTTTATAAAAAGTTCATAACAAAGAGAAAATGAATTAGATTAAATTGCATGATCAATTTATAAAACCAAAAGCTAATATAGGGTTAAATATGTTTCAGTTCCTAACCTTGGACACAAAATTGAAATTCGTCCTTATCCCAAACTTTGATACATTTTGGTTCTTAAACTTAAAAAACTAAATGAATATAGTCTTTGTAACCTAAATGCGTCAACTTTTTTTGACGTGTTAAATGGTGTTCCAGGCTAGCATTTTAGCATTTTACACCATTTGACACGTTTCAGCTTAAATGTTAGTTTAGAATATCGTTTAACACATTCCAACTTAAATGTCAGTCTAAAACACCGTTTAACACGTAAAAAAAAAGTTGACATTGTTAGGTTAAAATGACTATATTCATTTACTTTTTAAATTTGAGAACAAAAATGTATCAAGGTTCAGAATAAGACAAATTTCAATTTCTAAAAGCGTACTTAATCTAGTGATATATGATTACTTAAATACTTATAAACCATATTAAGAACAAAAGAAAAGAAAAACTACTTACAAGTGGTAATATCAATTCAACTACAGCTAGAGAGACACAAAATCATTAAAAAAATCCAAAAAAAAATATTCTTTTTACTGAAAAAATCCTTTTTTCTTTAACAAACCTAATAATGTTCTAAGTTATAAATAAGCTTGTTACGCAAAAATATAGGTGCACAAAATATCCACCCCCTTGACACCAAAAACATTAATAAACATGTTCACTTTTCACAGGAGCAAAGGATAAAATAGATGGGATTTTCTCAAATACTGTACAGAAAATTGCAGCTTATCATACCATAACTTGTTGGCCATAAGTTGTCAATATTTGACCATACTGTGCATCTGAATAAGGAGATGTTAAAACCTGCATCACATATTGAGGAAGCTTATAATCTTAACTTTTAAGCCCTTAAAGATGCAAAAGAAATTGCATAATATGTGAGAGATTAAGGAGCTATAAACTCAACTGTGAGTGAAAGGTTCATGCAGTGTGTGACAAAAGTTCTCTGTGCCTAACTATCTTACAAAAAGTAATTTTAAAGGCCTTACAACTGAGTGACCAACAAATTCTGTGTGAGGAGTGGGAGCAAGGTATTTGTCCATGGTAAATGAGATTGAAGTCAAGTCATGTTTGATGTTTTGGTACTCTTTACCACCTGATGCCAACAAGAAACTTATCAGTATAACACCAGTATAACACGTATTTGATATGTGTATCGAATATAACGTATTTGATATGTGTATCGGATATAAAAGGTATATGAAGGATATGTGTATCGGATATATCAGGTATCAAAATGATATGTGTATCGGATATAACAGGTATCGGAATGATATGTGTATCGGATATAACAGGTATCGGAATGATATGTGTATCGGATATAACAGGTATCTGAATGATATGTTTATCGGATATAACAGGTATCTGAATGATATGTGTAGTGCATCGGATATAACAAGTATCTGAATGATATGTGTAGTGCATCGGATATAACAGGTATAACATGTATCTAAATGATATGTGTAGTGCATCGGATATAGGTATCTGAATGATATGTGTATCGGATATAGCAGGTATCTGAATGATATGTGTATCAGATATAGCAGGTATCTGAATGATATGTGTATTGAATATAACATGTATCTGAATGATATGGAATATGTGTGAAATATATACACGGATATGTGACACAAATTGAAACTTAAATGCATCATAGAGAGGCACCAGTCTTATCAGTTCCAGGCAGTGAAGGAGAACCATTTAACTGAGCATCTGAAGATGATTTGGAGGCATTTTCCCCAACTGCGCGCCACCAAGGATGAAACTGGATCTGCTCACCGTAATCATCAGTGTCAGGTTTTCCTGGCATCTTAGAACAAATTTTCCCTGGAACCACACAAAGATACAACAAAATTCAAAAACCGTGGATGCACAAGAACACAATCAAATTGAAAAAAAACATGCCATAAAAGAAAAAAAGATACTCAGGATCAAATAAATCTCAATCTGTTAACTCCATTACAGAGCTGGAAAAGATTAATGATGTTGAGACTAAAGTGCATGCTGTGAAAATGAATCTATAACTGAATTGAAACAACTTTGAAGATTTACCCTCCTCTCAAAATCCAGAAAGACTTGAGCTTTATCAAGTTCTGTTGTTCTTGATTAGGGATTGTACCTAGCATGGAATCCTATACTGTAAAAGGAAAAACAAAAAGTAATGCTATTGACTACCCCTTTTCATTGAAAACTCAAAAATCAAAATTTCCTTCCCCATGGTTTCTTCCCAACCTAACACACGCTGAAAACAAAATTTTCCAAACATCAATCATGAAGAAAACGAAAACAAACAAACCAGCAAAACAGAGAAACACCCTCAGGAAAGTTGTTAAAGTCAACTTTGAATTAAAAAATAGAGATACTGTGACTTGAGAGAATAAAGGTTGGAACTTCAGAAGAAGAACTTACTATGAAAAGCTTCAGTTTTCAGAATCCGAATTGCATTAAGATGAGACCCATTCTCTCTTTTTTCTTTGTCTAAGTCTGCAACCTCATCAGAGACAATGGAGCATGATGCAGTGATGAAAATGAGAATTAACTTTTACGAATAATAAGGAAATAAATAAATAAATAAACAAACAATTTTTTGTTGTTGTCTGAGATGAAAATGTAAGAAATATATTTTATTTCTACTTCACGCAAAGGTCTTTGTCAGTGTCTGATGTTTCCCCTTTGGAAGAAAACTAAGAGAAAATGTAATAAAAAATGAAACCTGCATTACCTAATTACTTGAGTGTAATGTAAGAACAATGATGTGTTGACAAAAATTGCACCTTTTCTCAATTATAGAATGAGACTTATGAAGAAACATTGTTGAAAAGTATATCTAGCTTCATCTTCATGTAACCTAGCTCAATATAGAATATGAAATAGTACTTTAAATTTTCATTTTTTTTAATGTTTAAAATACCTATGCTTTATTATTCTTAGCTAATACACAAATCTTATATAACTTTTACTATAATCAATATTAAAAAAAAAAATTGTCATTTAGATTTGATTAAGAGTATGGAAAATCTTTGGTTTAATCTTCATATATTATTGTAGTAAAAAGAATATTCCGTAAGAGAATAACATTGTTTATATTATGGTGATAAAATAATAAAATAAAAAATGATTAAAAAAGAAAGTTGTGAACTGATATTAAAATATATAATAATTAAAGTCTCACCTAACTGTGACACCTGTATATATTCCACAACGTGTTGCAGTCACGAACAACATGCGTGGCCCCACCACGAAGACCCATCCACGTGTCCCCTTCTACCTATACTAAATTTAATTAGGATTAGTATAAAAAGAAAAACCACATCTCATGTTAGGTCATGATTTAATTACATGTTTTATAATAAATTATTACCATTAATGAATTTTAGTAGTTAAATAATTTCATTAATGAATTATATTTAACTTAGGATGATAATTTGTTGAGTTGTCTATGAATACACAATTATTTATTCTGAACAGTTAAGTTATATGTTAGATATCCGTTTAAAAGATATTTGTAAAATAATTTATATGTATTTTAAAAAATAATTTATAAGTTTTTAAAATAAAACATAAAATTAAATTAAAAAATATAAAATATAATCCAAATTAAATTTATTAAAATATAAATTAAATTGTAATTTTAATTAAATTTAATCTAAAAAATTATAATTTAATTTTAATTTAATTTTATAAATAATGAATATTTGCGAATGTAACATATTTTATCTTTAAATACATACGAGTAGTTTTTTTTTATTTCAATGTTTGATTTTTGAGTTAAAAAACAGGATTAAATATATTTTTGTTTTTTCAAATTTTAGTGAAATTTAGACTAGGTTTATTTTTAATTTTTGATAAATTTAGTCATTCACCTTTAAAAATATATGAATTTGATGTTTCAAACAATTTTATGATAATATTTAAATCATCGTTTAATATATTTTTTTATTTCAATGTTAACTCAAATATTATTATAAAATATATCTAAAACGTCAAATAAATTTAACAAAATTTAATAAAAATGACTAAATTCATATATATTTTTTAAAAAAATATCAAATTAGTGTAAAATTAAAAAAAAATCAAAATTTACTGAAATTTAAAAAAAGAAAAATATTTAATCCTAAAAAGTATATTAAATATTTGTTTGAATAGTTTGTCTGGAGAGTGAGAGAGACATGCATTTAAATATGATAATGGCAACTACCTGCAGTTGGCATTGCAGAGTTTGGAAATTTGTGAGAATTTTGTTGTTTTGCGGAGAAAATGAAGGAGGGAAAGACACGTGCATGAGGCACGTGTTAGTTGTACTTCTCAACCTCTTCGGTGAGTGTTGTGTTCACTAAACGACAAAGAAACGTGGCACCATCTTAAACTCTCTTAGCTTACTCACTCTTCACTCACAAAAAACCTAAAATTTTATATTTTATATTAAAAAGCCTTCATTTTTCATACCAGGATAACAATAAAACATTATTTATGATTTTTCTAAAATGACCTTTTCACTGTAATCTAATTTATCAATTTTTTTTGTCGAGAAAAAATAAGAAAATAAATAAATAAATAAAATCATTAATAGAAAAATAAAGCATTTACCTAAATCAATAGCTCTAATCAATTCAACTTTATTGTTGCAATACTATCTTATTATAACTTAGTAGATTATATTTATCATTTAAAGTTTGAGAATTAAATAGTATATGAAGTTTTAATTTTGAATAAAAAATAATAATTAAAAACATATTTAATTTTATAATTAAAATGAAATTAAATAAAAAAAACGAATTTGAGACCTTTTATGGGAAGAAAAACACGTTTTATCCTTTGAAAAATGAAATACTATAATAGTTACTTATATGTTGTAGTTATCGTAAAATGCATATGTTAAAATATACGACACTTTTAATACAACACAGTGTGCGACAAAACGGCAAACACTTCATAATATATTATTTCTTTCTTTTTCCCATAAACCAAACAAAACTTTTTTTTAATCTGAATTTGTTTGGTTACATGATACTTAGTAATTTAGTCACGAAGGAATCAAAAACTTTATTTTAAAGGGTTTCTATTTTAAGTAAAGATTCACAAAACGATGTTTTATTAGTTTACAGTCCATTCTATCTCACGAATTTCGGAATCTATAAGACAATATTTTATAAAACACTGCAACATAATATTATATTAATAAATGATAATAATGTAATATTATTAAGTTAATATATAAAATAAAATTATATTTATTAAAAATAAAGTAAAATATATTATATAAAATGAAAGAAAAATGATTGATAAATTGAAAAAAAACAAAAAATAAAGATAAAAGATTTTATAAAACAAATTTTTAAATTTTTAAAAATTTAATAAATAATTATATTTTAAAAGATAAAATTGTTATTTTAAAATATAAACAAAAGAAAAAATATGTTCATTATTATAAATTTATATTATTAAACATCTTATCAATTTAATTTTTTTAAAATTTTGTTGAAATTATTCAATGATATATTTTATTTTATTTTTGTTTCAATATAGTTTTTCTTTTTCTAAAAGAAGTTAATAGTTTCGTGTGTGATAAATTGATGTCAATATCATCTCAATTGTTATAACGAGACACTATAAATATGTGACATTGTATGACTCCAACTACTTTATGATCATACCATTGTATATAATATTCTCGTATATTTTTTGTAAATCGTGTGAACATCAATTTAACAAACAAAATTATATCGATCATTTTTAACAAAAATGAAAACTATGAGAAGAAAAAACAATTGAAATCATATATTATTTTGAACGGATCAACGAAGAATTAAGTCAAAACGATTTAGAGTAATCCTTTTTATGATCACAATTTTAATTTTAGATTGATTTATGTTTACTCAAAATAAATATATAACATTTCCATTTAAATATTTGAGTACATTTTTATAATATGTAAGTTTTTCCTGGTTAATAATACTTTTAGGACATTTATCTATTTGAGTTTAAAAGTAAAGTACACCTGAAAACTTATAAATAGGTTTTAATAAGATGTTTTGCATTACGAAGTGTCATAATTTATTTAATGAAAATTTTCATTTTTGAATTTAGACGAGAAGACTTAAAAAAAAGGTTAAATATGTTTTTCTATCTTTAACATTCATTGAATTTTAGAATTAGTCCATTTTGAAACTTTAAACAAATTTAGTCATTTATCTTTCAAAATACGTAAATTTAATCTTTTTAATCAAATTTTGTTAAATTTATTTGACATATTAAATGCGTTTCAAAATAATATTTGACTTAACATTAAACAAAAAATGTGTCAATCAATATAAATAACTCAGATACAATTCTAAAATGTTTATGAAATATCAAATAAATCTAACAAAATTTGATTAAAATGACTAAATTCACGTATTTCGAAAAATAAAGGACTAAATTGGTTCAAAATTAAATGAAAGTTAAGGGACCAAAAACATATTTAATCCAAAGAAAAGTCAAATATAAAGGCATTCATTGGCCAAAAGAACATTTCCCTCAACAAAAAGAGAAAGTAGAAGAGCTTTCCACAAACAATTCATTGAGAAAATGTGGGAAAAAATGAGCAAATTTAAGTTAGGAAAGGAAATGAAGGAAATTAATTTTCATTCAACAAATGTTAAGTGTTCACTTTGAAGAAAACCCATTTAGTTCAACAAAAATAAAAATATTGAACGACCTTCTTATTTACAAACATCAAAATATTCAAATAAATTCATAAAATAGTTCTGATTGTTGAGAACAAATATCACAGTGGTATCTATTGTTTCTTATGGATGGAATGTAATGTCCTTTTCTTTATAATAAAAAAAGTAAAATAATTGTATATTTAATTTGGGCTGAGAGAATAAACTAAAAGTGTTTTTTTAAAAACAAAAAGTTGAATGTATAAAGAGAGAAAATAAATCAGGAGTTAAGTTTTCTCCCATTTACTTTATATGTGTTCAACATCTTATACCATAATTGCAAAATCTTTAAGCTTTGATGGTTTTATTTAATAAACTTTTTAGCTTAAACTAATTGAGAGGAAAAATCTTAATGAATGAATATCCTAGTGATACAACATCATACACTTCATGCACAAACCATTATAACATGACATACTTCAAATTTTATCATATTTTGAAGTCACATACAAAAACCATAACATCAAAATACGCTGCTGCATGCTCTTTTCATTAAAAATACATCAAACAACAAACTTTTATCCATTATAAATGATTTAGGGTTTAGGATTTAGAGTTTAGGATCATAAAGCAGATCATTCTGCTAAGCAATTTTCATTATTCAGACACAAAACTATACACATGCAACCTATCCTTTTTCTGTTTGCTCAGCTTTGATGCACGGAAGCACTTTTAAGTTGTGACAGTCAATAAGCCAAGATCAAGGAAACATACCCTCAAGAAACTCATCTAAGTTATCATCATCATCATCATCACCATCAATTTTACGATCACTGGATGAAGTCAAAGCCTTTTTGCCTGTAAATACATGGTCAAGAAAGTTTAAGTTTGTAACATACAATTAAATTTAAGGACAAGATTTCTGAAGCATATAAAGGTTTTGCAAACATTTGGATGGAGCAACAGAGAAGCAAGTCGAGCAGACAGTGAGCTTTTATCCATCATGCTTAAACACAGATGAACCAAATTTCCCTAGAATCACCATTCAAATCAGAGGGAAATTATTTCTATTATTTCTCTTTTGGTTGATAGAGGGAAAGAGGCTTAGCATTCTATTATTTCTCTTTTGGTTGAAAGGTGAGCACAGGTGCTTTACACTCTGAAGGAACTGGACTCTGCTATACATATGGGAAAACTCTCTAATCTTTCTCATACAAATGATAAATTATCCAAGTCGATTCTTCAACATTAAGAAATTATAAATCGAAAACACAGATTTTCATGCCAATATGTAAAACTGGCAATAAACTTATAAAGGTAGTTCAAGTTCAAACCTTTTCTCCTTCTCTCGTTGCTTTCTTCGTAATCATCTAGATCATCATCACTCTTTGAACGACTCCTGTAAATAAAAGAACTTAATCTCCACGTCTTCTAGCCAAAAAGTGGAAAAAAGAAGTATGATTTGGGAGAGCATTGTTCTTACCTCTTTCGTCTATCTTGATCTTGTTGCCTTTTTTCTAACTGCTCCTTTTCTTTCTGCCTCTTGTAGTTGAGTTTGCATGCACATCTATTAGAAAATAACCAAGAAAAAAATGAAAGACAAAGTTGATTTTTGCATAACCTTCAATGAGTAAAAAGTCACACAAAGTACTTAATAGCACAGGTACTAACATTAAGTATGGAAGAAAAACATTGGCATATACACAAAACCAGCATTGGCACACACTGACTCACCGCTCACATGCTACCAATTTAACTAGGGCTTGTTTGTTTTCTCCAGCTTCAAAGTAACAAAAGTTCACCTGTAATATGAAGCAAATAGAAAAAAGGAGTGGAAACACGTGATGAGATATTCACAAATTAATCTCCTTGGCCCTCAAACATAAACAAAGCTGCTAATAGAATAATCAACCAAGAAGTGTGTTGAGAGAGAAAGAAAATATAAGCATACACAGAAAAACACATCTCAACGGATCCAACATTTATACTTATAGAATGTATAGAATAAATCAAACATATAATGTTCATAAGTAGAGGTGTGTTCTAACATACTATCACTGGTTGAAAATTATTAAGAATCACAAAATTATAAGTTGAACTAATGAAATTGGGAGCGGGACCCAAATAATTTAATTATTCCCAGTTCGTTTCAACCAATTAAAGAGTGTATCTGAAAGTGTGTTATTAGTGTTTCTCTTCCGGGTTATTAAATTAGCATGATACAATGAACTAAGGCACTTGCACAAAAACTAGCCATGATGCTGAAAAATGCATATTTTTACTACACCAATGGATTCAACATTTATATTGATATAATGTGTATAATAAAGCAAACATATTATTCCTAATCCTAATTAGAAGAGTGTTTATGAACACATTTCTTTCACACTATCATTGGTTGAAATTTATCAGAAGCACTACTGTAAGTAGAACTAAAGAAATTGGGACAGAACCCACAAATGTAATGATCCCCAATAAATTTCAGTCAATGATAAAGAGTTTAGTTGAGAGTGTGTAATTAGTGTTTCTCTTTCTAATTATTTATGACCTGTATACACTGAACCAAAACAGTTGCACTGAAACCAAACATAGTAAACAGCATAACACAATCCAAAACAAAGACAAAACAAATGAAATAACATATCCTTTACCTACTAGGTAGGATCAATTGACGCAATTAGACTACTCAAAGCCAATTGTTTAGTTATCAGCATAAAATGCTTACCTCATAGCTTGCTAAACCATCTTTCTCATTGCAATGTTTGTTACCACATATGAACTGGCCTGCACAGTTACATAACCAATCAATTTTAAGGTTGAGAAGGATTCCAAACAGAACAAATGAAAACAACTACTTTTTTATCACTCTATTGTGGACAAAGTTTGAACCCAGATTTAGTAAATATAAAATATTTAGAGCTGTATTGTCCCTTGTCTTGAGTCACCTTTTATCCAGCACTCGGTATATTTAAAAAAAAATTATAAATCTTTTGTGATGTTCTGTTCCTATATTTTTGCAAAGCAAACTCTCATGGAGGATAGTAATTTCTTTTCAAAGGTTCTTTCCAGTCTTATGTTTTACCTATGCTATCTCCAATTTTAAGGTTAAACTTGGCACTTTGCTATGAGTGAGCCGGCTGGTTTAAAAGTAAAGAACTGATTTCTTTTTTACCTGTGTGAAGTAGAAAACACAGCTGGTTGTGTGGTTCTAAAACTGTGTTGACTTCGGAGTTACTTAGTGTAATCCTAAAGCTGCTTCTTAATCTTATGGAAGTGGATGGTAATTTACCCTCATCCAGACCTGTTTTGTATTACATTTCCACATACTATCCTTTGCTTGATGATGAGGTGTGGACACACAGAAGAGACCATTTTGTAAGTTAGGACACAGGAGATCTGTTGCAGGCCCAAGAATGAAGGTGGATTAGGACTTTGAAATTTGATGTCTTAAAAGAAGTTTCTTCTTCCCCAAGTTGTTCTTTTTAAAAATTAAATAAAAAACAATTTCTGCAACAATTTAAAGAATTAAAGATGTGGACGCAAAGCCAACAAATCCGCAAAGAAAGTAATATCATTAATAAAGCATCCTTTAAAAGCCAGCAAATTCTACTTCACATTTCAATTTTTTTTTTTCTGAAAGGGTGTCTGTTTTTCTATTAAATGGGTTCAGTTAAACAATTGGCCACTCTGAAGATTAGTTTATAAAACAAATAACATTTTACAGGCAGTTAAATGTAGGTGAAGTGAAACTAAATTAAACTTAAATAAATTAGACATTAATTAACGAATAACATTTAATTGCCTGTTCAAAGTAGGTGAAGTGAAACTAAATTAAGCTTAAATAAATTAGACGTTAAAAATTAACCGACAAGTTTCTCTTCTTGCTAGCAGTTTGATAGGATCTTGGGTATTACGGGGTGTCCAAGTCCCACATCAAGCAGTTTTTTAATGCTATAGCCGGTGAAAGAACTTTTAATACCCCTATAGCTAGCTTTTGGAGGTGAGTTCCGCAAGTGTTTGGGTACTTACCAAATTTATATTAATGCTATAGCCAGTGAAAGAACTTTTAATACCTTTGCCAGACATGACTTCCTTCTCTGTCCTCCACCTGAGGCCAATCTGAAAAGAAAAATGCAATTTATCAGCATATAATTAATGATGTACTCTGCTTAAAATGTGTTTCTAGACTTCATAAAACCCCTTGATCACCAACACCCCATGAAAAAGATATGAAGAAAACACCTCGTCTTTACCTCAAAATTTTAAGCAGTTTACTTTACAAAGTAATAACACAAAATAGCTTCTGATACTTTTAAAGAAAGGTTACAATGCTTTTTAACAGGAATCTTTGAACATAGTTGAGCCAGCAAAATATAAGGTATAATGATTACTGACTACTGGCAGCTCATCAATGTGTTCAGGCAAAAAGGTAGAGAAATAGGTCAAAAATTATTGCTCGTAGGTGCCAGAGTGATTTACCAAAACTAAAATAAAATGATTAAACCATTATTTTATATGTCCAAAGAGAAAGGGTCAGCATCATTCAAGCCCTCAATAGATTGAATCCTTCTGTACACTTTGCTACATCTGGAAAAATACAGAATGGAAATATTAACTTTCAGGAAGTAAACTGACGCAAAAAAATTGTCAGGGGCTCAATTGATACTGACCCTATCTCTTGAAGACCAAACTAGAGTTTCAGTCACAAGAATAAGCACAAAAGATTGCAAAATTTAGCAATCCACAAAGATATATTCTAAAAGTAATGAATAATTACCTTACCACTCTTGTAATGTGACATGTCAGCGAGGCAGTATCTTGAAAGGATTAAGGTACAAGCAAACAAGTACAACAAATTTCAATAGCAGTAAAATTAGTTGGTTAATGCAGAGTTGCAAACCATGATAAAAACAAATAGATAACAGTATTTTCCCATCAACAAACTCCAGGCCAAAACTACTTTTGGTTAATATTCACAAATTAAGTCAGCTAAGATTTATCAAATAAAAATTCAGAAAGAGACTGCAGATTTTGTTTTAGGAAAAAAACAAAAAGAAAACAAAATTTACACTAGAGAACAAGATTAAAATATACAGGAAACAATGCAGGTAAGTACTTAGACTGCAGTCCACAACTGTAATTCTGATATTGGAATGAGTCAGAAGCAATGCCAATCATAAACTTCTTACTCCTTTCATATAAGTTATTTTATATAAAATGCTCTATGGGAAAGGGACCAAGTTGATAAATTGGATGCAAAATCTAATCTATAGAAATCTCTAAATCTCTTACATGTGCTTTGTTCTCTTACATGTGCATTGTTCGCATTCCAAAACCAATTAATTTCATCAAACTTCAAATTAAAACCAAATGCTAATATTACATAAATAAATAGAAGAAACCATCACTCCTACCATATAAATAGTACTACTAAAATAATGGACATGTTTGCAAAGGATACTCCTTAAAAAGCTTGTCATAATAACGCTTGACTAGCCTTTGTTCCCACGATGGATTCATGTCATCTTCCTCTGACCGGATGAATCTTGCAATATTTGGATTAGCAACATTAAAATTCTGACACAGAGATAAACAAATTGAGAGAAGAGATGATAATGCAGGAAGGTAAATTCGTTCCCAATAATAAAAAAGAAATTCATCTTCACAAGGAAAGGTTCGGAAGTATCTTATGTAGGGTAAAAAATTCAGATTCACAATAATTCCAATGGAGTTGAACACACATAAAATGACAGAAACCCATTACGCTTTTGTTAAGAAAAGGCTGAATTCATACGAGGGTTAAATATAAGTAAGGCCTCCCGTACTCCACTGATCATGATTTCACTCGCATAGCTAGATAAGATCACATAAAAGTTTTAAGAAAGCACATGGAAATGTTGTAGATTCTATCATAAAAGATATTCCAAAGATAAAAGGGATAGCCATTACATGTGAAAAAGAGGAGTAAGGAAAATAATTTAAATTTAACTGGAAAAAATAAGGAGGGCAGGCTGATTTCTTATTGTAAAAGAAGAGAAGAAAAACTAAGCCAAGGCAACAGTTTCAAGCGATATAACAAAAGGAAAGAAACTCCCACCAGCTTTAGCTTAAATAAGACAATATAACAAGCTTACCTGTATCCTTCTCTTAATGTATCTTGATCTGTTTTAATAGGCAACTTCAAGTTTGAAGGTCGTTCTTTTCCATAAAAATTAACTGTAGTAGTCACAAAAAGAGAAAATCTAAGAAGAAATTCTAGATGGGAAAGAGTAAGGTTAAACCAAAGAAAAAAAAAAAAACTAAGCTGAAATTTCACAAAAAAACAGAAGTATTCTCTAGCAGGACCTAGATGATAAATAACTACAAGCAGATAAACAGAAAATAATTCAGTACACTACGTAATGATAACATCCATCGGGGCAACAATGGCAACAATGGCAACAGTAATAGCATAAGCCCTATTCTTATTAGTTTGGCATTAGTTACCCCAATTAAACAATGTCGTTGTAGTTTTCTAGAAAATTAAATTATCCAAAAGGCAATTCCGATCAAGGTATCGTTTTATTGGTTATTTATCACTAAATCAAATTTCCAACAGGTCCCAGAAAACAAACAAAATAAAGCTGCCAACACATTCTGATTACCAAAACAAGGAACAAAGAAGAATACAAACAAACTTGTCTGTAGATTCCTGACCGCTTCTCTTTTTGCTCTGAATTAGCAGAACTTGCTAGTAAGAAAAGAAAAATCAGTGGTACGGGTAAAGATGGGTATTTTTAAAGATACAGATCCTCTGAAGTGACCAAGTTATAGTAATCTAATGATAAAAATGAACTGTTAGTACATTCACACATTCATGATTTCTTATGCATGTGAGCCATAACAAGTATACCAACAGTTGATTTCCTCATCAACAATCGAGATTACTTTGCTCACATTTCACTTTAGAGAAATGAGATCCATATTTGAATAAGAGTGTCAGGATGATTGTAGCCTCCTTCCAACTCGGTGGAGGAAACTGTTCATCATCCATTCGCTATAGGACATTATTATGATGAACCAACCAAATAAACAACTATAAATTTGTTCAGTTCCTTACAGTCCCTCAACCCTAAACAAAACCACTTCTATCACGAAACAGAACATTCTTAGAAGGAACTTTAATTTTATCTTTAAGAGAGGTAATATAAGTATTCAATGATAAATGATTAAAGCTTTCATAACATAATTAAACATGTGTAAGGATGACTGTAGCCTCCTTTCATCTCAGTGGAGGAAACTGTTCATCACCCATTTGATATAGGACATTGTTCTAAGGAACCAACCACATCAACAGCCATAAATATGTTCAGGTCCTTATTGTCCATTAACGCTAAACAAAACTACAATTGTTATACCAAACCGAAAAAACATTCATCACGAAACAGGCCATTTTTCAAAAGCACGTAATTTACAAAAAAAAAAATGATAATAATAATTACAATAAATGATTAAAGATTTTGTTGCAGAAACATTACCATAATCATTGATGAATTTCTTGTGACGATCGAATGCATTAAGGCCCCGAATATGCCACTGATATTGCCTGCGATTCCGATTAGGATACAGTTAGGTTTTCAAAAATAGAATTCGATTAAATCCAAATGAATCAAACAATTGAAAAAAAAAAAAAAACAGTGCTCACTGTTTCCTCTCTTCTTTGTCGAAAATGGTGGATTTGAGGGACCCAAACGATGCCATGGTTATGACAACAAGCAAAGCAATCGAAATTTTTTACCTTTGCTTTGCCCTTTCCCTGGGAAGGCAAAACAACCTTAAACTGTGTTTCCTCACTTCTTGAGCCCTTGACTCCAATAACCCTTTCATACAAATTTAATAGAAATTTAAGGTAACATTAATAAAAAAATATATAATTATTTTTAAAATAATTGTTAATTTTAAATATAAAAAAAAAAAATATTTATTTATTTAAATATATATAT